>ERZ1673738.209-NODE-209-length-116651-cov-19.006355_pt1 | contig 116651 bp, 89 predicted proteins | sample MGYA00580198_ERZ1673738 | MGnify/ENA primary metagenome ERZ1673738 (study PRJEB41218, sample SAMN15661784) | gut metagenome | host: Homo sapiens | place: Canada: London | collected 2015-08-20/2019-03-30 | study: EMG produced TPA metagenomics assembly of... | reverse complement strand
CACGTATCGTGTCTTACGTAATCCCGCCTGCAAGCAGTCGGTTTTCGTAATCCACTATTCCTTGCTGCTTTCTTCTCGCAGTGCTTATCTCGGTATCACTTCGTGCTACCTCGATATCCGGGCTTCGCCCTACACGTATCGTGTCTTACGTAATCCCGCCTGCAAGCAGTCGGTTTTCGTAATCCACGATCCTTGCACTGCTCATGCCTACGCTTATTATATCTAATTCGAATGACTGCTACAAGTGAAGTTTTTCTAAACAAAATCCCCGGGAGATTCAGACGATCTTCCGGGGGTTTTCTGTCTTTCCAATATTCGGTATTGGGAACCGCTATATTTATTTTTTATCTGCAGGTCTGCTGCCCAGTGTCAGATTCAGTTCGATAGATACATATTCACCGTTCTGAGGTCTCTGTACCGTTATGGTTGCGGAATCACCGGCTGCATAGTACTGTAACATCTTCTGAAGATCAGAGTAGGACGAGATGCTGCTGCCGTCGAATTTGGTAATGATATCACCTTTCATGATACCGGCATTCGCTGCTGCACTGCCTTCCTCTACGGATACTACATAGATGCCTTCCGGCATGTTGTACATCTGGGAGATCTGGGAAGTTACTTCCTGCGGGGAGATGCCGATGTAACCGACTTCATCCTCAGCTACTTTGGTTCTGGTCTGACGCTCCATCAGGTCCGCAATGATGGGACTAGCAGAAGTGATAGGGATTGCATAACCCATACCTTCTACGGCAGTACCACCGATCTTGTTGGAGTTGATACCGATAACCTCACCATTCATGTTCAGCAGTGCACCGCCGGAGTTACCGGGGTTGATGGCTGCGTTGGTCTGGATGAAAGTACCGGTAGAGCCGTTCTCCAGAGTGATCTCACGATTCAGGGCACTTACAATACCGTTGGTAACGGACTGACCATATCCAAGAGCATTACCAATGGCAATTACCGGCTCACCAAGCTTCAGATCATCACTGCTGCCTAAAGTAGCAACAGTAATGGCATTCTTGGTATCATCACTCAGATCATTTAAAGATACTGCGATCACTGCCAGATCCATATCGGAATCCAGTCCTTTGACCTGTGCCTGTGCTTCACTGCCGTCGATAAAAGTAACGGTCAGTGTATCTGCGCTCTCTACTACGTGGTTGTTAGATACGATCAGCAATTCATCATCGGTCTTGCCTACGATAATACCGGAACCGCTGGCTGCTTCTTCCTGTGTATACTGCTGTCCGAAGACATTGGCTGTCTCGGTGAAGTTATTCACGATCGATACCATGGCAGGCATAACCTTCTCTACCACATCAGATACATCAGACTCTACATAAGTAACGTTGGTCGCAAGCTGTGGTGTACTCTGGCTGCTCTCTGTTGCAGCTTCGGAAGTGACCTCATCTACCACTGCGGTATCCGTACCGGTCTTAAGCATCCCGGTGCCCTGCTGTACTGCATAGAACCCGATGCCGGCAAACAGTCCGAAGAAAAGTCCCAGACTGACACTTACCACAGCTTTCCGGAAATAACCTCCATGCTTTTTGGGGTTCTTAGGTTCTGTATTGCTACCGGTGCTTCCGCCCATCTGGTATGTGGTGTAACCGTTTGCACTTCCCGCAGCGCTTACTCCACTGAATGTACCGGTTGTATTTTCATTGCCGGTTTCGTAACCGGAAAAATTATCATTCTCGTACATAATGCTTCCTCCTATCCTATCTGTAAGTGAGAAACTCTTTTTACTATTCTTCACTGTTATTTCAGTTCTTCCTCTCACCTTATGAACACAGTATAACCGTCAATTGTGACCGAATTGTGACAACTTTCTGAAGCAATTATGAACCGTGAAAAAATCCCGGAGAAGTATGACACCTCTCCGGAATGCATTTTTCTTATAAATGATCACTCCACCGTAACGGATTTTGCCAGGTTTCTCGGCTTATCCACATCACAGCCACGTCCCACTGCCACATAGTAAGCAAACAGCTGCAACGGAATGATTGCCAGGGAATTGGTAAAGTACGGATTTGTCTCGGGAATGTATACCACATAATCCGCTGCCTTCTCGATGGCTTTGTTGCCCTCGATGGTAACCGCCATGACAAAAGCGCCTCTTGCCTTTACCTCTACCATATTACTGATGGTCTTCTGGAACAGAGCCGGCTGGGTTGCCAAAGCCACTACCAGGGTGCCATCTTCGATCAGGGAAATGGTGCCATGCTTCAGTTCTCCGGCTGCATAAGCCTCGGAATGAATATAGGAGATCTCTTTTAACTTCAGGGATCCCTCCAGGGAAATCGCATAGTCGATACCACGTCCGATGAAGAAGATATCTCTCGCTCCCACATAACGGTTGGCGAAATGCTGGATCTTCTCCTTCTGTCCCAGCAGCAGTTCGATCTGATCCGGCAGACATCTTAAATCTGTCAGCATACTCTGGAACTTCTCCTGGTCAATGGTTCCACGCACCTTGGCGAACTTCATAGCCAGCATGTAAAGTGCGGTCAACTGTGCACTGTAAGCCTTGGTCGTTGCAACGGCGATCTCGGGACCTGCCCAGGTGTACATAACACTGTCCGCTTCTCTGGCGATGGAGCTGCCGACGACATTGACAATACCCAGTACCTTGAAGCCCTTTTCCTTGGATTCCCGCAGAGCTGCCAGCGTATCCGCAGTCTCACCGGACTGGCTGATGACGATGACCATATTGCCCTTCTGCAGGATGGGATCACGATAACGGAATTCGCTGGCCACATCCACCTCTACCGGGATTCTTGCCAAACCTTCAATGACATATTTTGCGGTAACACCGGTGTGATATGCGGAACCGCAGGCCACGATATGGATCTTTGTGATCTCCTGAATCTCCTCATCGCTCATATTCAGTTCTTCGATGACGATATCATTATCCTTGATACGGGGAGAAATGGTATCGTTGATCGTCTTCGGCTGTTCGTAGATCTCTTTCAGCATGAAATGCTCATAGCCGCCCTTTTCCGCAGCATTGGCATCCCAGTCGATGGTCACGGGGGTTTTCGTGATCTCTTCTTCGTCCACTGAGAAGAATCTAAGGCCGTCTTCCTTCAGTTCCACCACTTCCTGATTATCTACATAATATACGGTTCTGGTATATTTGAGAATTGCGGGAACATCAGATGCGATAAAGCTGCCGCTCTCACTCTTGCCTACGATCAGAGGACTGTCTTTGCGGGCAGCGAAGATCTTATCCGGCTGATCGGCAAACATGATACCCAGCGCATAGGAGCCCTCTACACGATGCAATACCTTAGTGATCGCTTCCAGGGGATTTCCCTTATAATAGTAGTCTAACAGATGCGCCAGTACCTCGGTATCGGTCTCAGAGATGAACTGATACCCCTTATCCTGCATCTTTTTCTTCAGTGGAATATAGTTCTCAATGATTCCGTTATGTACTACAGCAATGGTACCGGCGTTATTCATATGGGGATGGGAATTGATATCACTGGGAGCACCGTGGGTTGCCCAACGGGTATGCCCGATACCGGAGGTTCCCTTCATAGACTCGCCTCCGTGTGTCAGGTTTTCCAGAACCTTAAGTCTCCCGACAGCCTTTTTGGTGTTGATCTTCTCCCCATCAAAAATAGCCATACCCGCGGAATCATATCCACGGTATTCCAGTTTGGACAGACCGTCTAAAATGATCGGTGCTGCCTGTTCTGTTCCAATATATCCTACGATACCACACATAGTCATACATCCTTTCTGTTCTGTTTCCAGTATTCTTTGTTGGAAGTAAAAGCAAGGACCCATTTTCCGGGGAGCCTGCGATAGTTCTTACCTAATAGATAACCTGCATATTTACAGGCACATTGTATATAAAAATGGGGCAACTTGCCGGACATATGATTTTTCCGCAAATATGCTGTCACATCTTTCACCATTCGTTTTCCCTCGGACTCCGAAGGATATGCTGCGAAGACTTCCGGATGTTCTGCCTGGGATACCCCCAGGTCAAAATTCCTTTGGAACTGCTGTACATTGGTATAATTATGGGAATGAATCACTCGGGCATCCGCCGCATAAGCAATCGCGTAACCCGCTTCCACCGCTTTCGCCGCATAGATCATATCTTCATTAAATATGGTATGTTTTACGAATCCACCCAGTTCTTCATAGATGTCCCGGCGATATGCCGCACACACATTGGAGCAGAAAAATGTCTTGATCCCCAATGTTTTAAGATCTTCTGCGGATTTGATCCGTGACTGTGCCGGATAATTAAAGTCCCTGGTATAACATTCCACCGGTGCACAATCTTCTCTCGGCAGCTGTCTTGCATAGGATACCGCCACCTGATCCCGCAGCGGTTCCGTCAGTTGTTCGATCAGATTGTCATCTGCCGGCATGGCATCCTGGGTCATCATGACAAAAATATCTGCGGAAGATTTTTTCACACCCATGCGTCTGGTGCCGCCATGATCAAATTCTCTTTTGGAGACATGATATACTTTAATGTTCTGATATTTCTCCAGAAATCTGGTTCCATAGATCAGCTGCTCAAAATATTTTTCCTCGGTGTTCAGGAGGATCACTTCATGTATCGGCACGCTCTGACTATCAAGCTTATCTAATAATGTAAATAATTCTTTCCCCGGTTTATACAGGGGAATGATCACATCGATCTCCATTGCAGAGTGCTCCTTACTTTCCCAATCTCTGGTCTATTATACTTTATCCCCGTCTGTTACACAAGACTTTTTCATATGACACGAGGGAGCTCCGGTGCTCTCCGGAAGACTCCCTCGTCAATTCGTTTTCTTATTTATTCAGATAAGGTGCCGTATCGGACGCAATCTTTCTACTGTATTCCTTTACACTGTCGGTTACGGTGTAGTTCGCATCATCAAATAGGAACTGATGCAGCCATATGACGTTACTCTCCAGATCCAAAGGTACTACACTGCTTCCCTTTGCACCGATGTTACCGGTGGCACGCATGGTCTCTTCAGGGAAACCTCCCTCGTCCACAATACGATATTTTGTGATGTTAGCCAGCAGATCCAGAATATCCTTGGAATCCAGGCTGGTGTAAACATCATCGATGGCACTGTTAAATACCTTGGACAGAGTATCGTAATCGGCCTTCTTCGCCTGATCTTCAATCGCCTGGATCACTTCACGCTGACGTGCGGCACGCTTGAAATCATTACCTGCGGTATAACGGATACGGCAGTAAGCCGTCGCCTGCAGACCGTTTAGCAGCTGTACTCCGGTCTCTGTTACCGGTGTGTAGTCACATTTTAAGACCTCTGCAATACCGATCTGGTAGTTATTGATATGCTTGATCTCCTCGGAGTCCACATCGATATAGACACCGCCCAGACCGTCAATCACTTCACTCAGTCCCTTATAGCCTACGGTTACAAAGTTCGTAATATCCATATCCAGATTCATGTTTAACATCTTAACTGCCTGCTCCGCTCCGCCATAGGAATAAGCCGCGTTACACTTCTGATAGGAGTCCGTGCCGATGTTCAGATACGTATCACGATATACACTGACCAGTTTGATATCGCCGGTATCCATATTGATGCTGGCGATCATAATACTGTCGCTTCGGCTGCCCTTGTACAGCTGGCTGTCCTTCGTTGCATCCACACCGAACAGTGCAATGTTCATATACCCCTTCATTGCTTCGTCCTGTTGTACTTCTTCCGGAATCCGAAGCTCTTCCGTCTCTAATACCGTTACCTTGGGGCCTTCATTATTTGTGTGGGTCATTACCAGATACAATACTGCTACCATGATCAGGATAACCGCAATCTCTACACCGAAGATGATAACCTTTCTTCTCTTCTTGGCAGCACGCTGCTTGGCAGATACTCTCCTCTGTCCGTTACTGTTGCCGGCAGGTCTCGATCCGGCAGGTCGCTGTCCCGCAGGTCTCTGTCCATTTCCGGAAGGTCTTCTTCCGCTTCCGGCTGGTCTCTGACCATTGCCGCCATTGTAGTTAGAATTTGTTGCCATCTTGTCTTCTCCTTGTGTTAATAAGCATTTTTATTGATAAATCCTGTGAAAAATGTCATAAGAATGATCTTAATGTCAAACCCGAGGGTCCAGTTCTCAATGTAATAAATATCATACTCGATCCGCTTCTTGATGGAAGAATCACCACGCAGGCCGTTGACCTGTGCCCATCCCGTGAGGCCCGGCCTCACCTGATGTTTTACCATATATCTCGGGATCTCTTCCTTGAACTTTTCCACGAACTGAGGGCGCTCCGGTCTCGGTCCCACCAGGCTCATATCTCCTTTCAGGATGTTGAACAGCTGCGGAAGTTCATCAATGCTGGTTCGTCTTAAGATCTTGCCGATTCCGGTGACTCTGGGATCATTTCGCACCGTCCAGCCCTTTTTCTCCTCCGCTGCAGTCTGTATTGCCATACTGCGGAATTTGTACATATAAAATGATTTATTATGAAGTCCTACCCGTTCCTGCTTAAAGATCACAGGTCCCGGACTGGAACATTTTACCAGAATTGCCGACAACAGCATGATCGGTGACATAATGATGATGCCGAACAGGGAACCGACAATATCCATGGCTCTCTTGATCATCATATTTCCGGTGTTGGTCAGCGGCACATACCGAATATTGATCACCGGAAGTCCCATGAGATCCTCCGTGTAAGGTCTGCTGGGGATCAGACTGCTGTAGTCGGGGATGAATTTCGTATGCACGCCGGATTTCTCACAGATATCCACAACACCTTCCAGATAATCATAATCTTTCAGAGAAAGCGTGATCGCGATCTCGTCCAGCTTGTTCTCCGGAAGAATATACTCCAGATTCCCCAAAGTTCCCAGGACTTTCACTCCCTTATAGGTAGTCCCTCCCGGAATGTGCTCATCCAGAATACCGCATACAACATATCCCCACTGGGGATTGCTTAAGATTCTGTCAATATACTCTTCTGCCGCTCTGGAATAGCCCACCAGCAAAATATGCTTCAGATTGTATCCCCTTTTCCGGAGTGTCCGCAACGCTTTTCTCATTATGATGCGGGATACCGAAGTCAGAAATACATTCAGCACATAAAAAATTGCCATGACGGATCGTGAAAAGTTGATCTCACGGATGATCATATACAGTATAATGATCAATGCCGCCAGGCCGATGGTATTTGCCTGCAGAATGCTGTAAATCTCATGTCTGCGGCGGACGGTTCGCTTCGGGGAATACACGCTGCACCGGTAATATAGGAGCATATAACCGGGTACAATAAAAGGAAGCAGCTTATAATACTCCTGCACAGGCAGGACACCGATTCCGGGACCGTCGTTCAATATATAAAATTTGATATAATAGGCAAGGACAAAGGATATGGCTGTGATCAGCGCATCCATTATCACAAGAAGCCTGTTAAAGACTTTCTGGTTGTCTTTTATCATATGGGTCACCCAATCTGTAAGTCTGAAAAGCTTCTTTTTAACGATTTCATTCTACAATAACGGTGTTTTTTTCTCAACTTAAGAATTTATGAAGCCATTTCTTAAGATTTCATAAGAATTCGAAACACATTGAAATACAGCTGCCACTGGATCTTCACATAATTCCCCAGATGATGCCACCGGAAGGGAACTTTGTGCTGTCTTCCCGTGGTTCCCACCGATCTTCTCAGGCCAGCTGCCAGTCCCTTCAGATATAGTTTTCCCATTCTTTTCTTACAAAAAAACAAAAACTTTATGCCAAATCCAAGCAAAAAAAACGGCAGGTTCAGAATACACTGCAAAAGCGGCATATTCTTGCCGATCACATAAATACTGTTGGCAGACGCAAGTAACGTTTTCCGGGGATTGTATCTGGATCCCGTGGAAGCACTGCCATAATGCAGCACAGCCGCCTTCGGTTCATACCGGTTCTCATAGCCGTAGATCCGGGCACGGTAGCCGATATCCAGATCTTCCAGGTAGGCAAAATGTTCTTCATCAAAATAACCGATCTCTTCAAATACGGATCGTCTGTAGATTGCGGCACCGCCACAGGCGGAAAACACCGGGACAGACTTATCATAATCCGCCGCCGGTCGTCCCTTCCCCCGGGAATAGGCCCAGCCCAGCACGCAGTAACGGTCTCCGGCATCATCGATGAGCTCCGGTCTGTCCCACATCAGCATCTTCGCACTGACGGAAAATATCTTTTCATTTTCGCGGATAGCATCATATAAGCCTCTTACAAAACCGGCTTCTGCCTTTGTATCATTGTTCAGAAGGATCACATATGGTGTCTTCGCTTCCCGGATCCCCAGATTCACTGCATGACAGAATCCGGTGTTTTCCGGTAAAGATATCAGGCGCACACCTTCCCCACACCATTCCTTTTGCAGATATTCCACGCTGCCGTCCACGGAAGCATTATCGATGATCAGCACTTCATATCCGGGGGCATTTTGCTGCTCTCTGCACAGAGAAGTCATGCACTCTGCCAGATATTTCATTCCGTTGTAATTTGGTATAACAACCGTTATTTCACTCATAATGGTTTAAACTCCTCCGGATATTCCGGCAGATAGAGTAATCTTCCTCTTTGCCGTAACGCTTCGGACAATCGCAGACTTAAGGTTCGGATGTCCACTCCTGACGGCAGTACAGTTACATCGAATACCGGTTGCTCTCCCGGGTGTCTTCGTATCTCAGTATACGGAACTCCCACAATTTTCTCGAATACTTCCTGGCAGGAAGGCTGAATACGAATACAGCGAAGATCCAGCGCCTGCGCATCTTGGGACAATTCCGCTCTGTGAAGATATCCTCCGAATCCCTGCGGCACCCCCTCGTAGAACACCTTTCCCTCCGCAGTCATTCTGCCGCCGATGATCTTGCCAGTCTTCCCGGACAATACTCTGCCTCCCACGGCTGCCACATCCGGGCGGTTCTGTAATACATCGGTATACTGTAAACGATAAAATCCCACATGCCTGGTCTCACAGGCAGTCGCAGGGATCCCCCGCAGTGCGGCATGATCCCGCAGAGCCCGAAGTCCCGCCTCGTAAGCGTATTTTTTGCTGTGGGGATTGGCTGCCGTGGATGCCTCGTGGCATCTCCAGTGATACAACACTTTGGGGATATGAAGAATGCTCTTCTCCGCAGTCTGCCCTCCCTCTGTCAGCACTTCCGCTACACAGCGCAGTACCAGATCATAGTCCTGGGCGCCGTCACATTCCGGTCGGAATCGCAGCCTCTTCATCAGTTCCGCATCCATGACCAGGAAATGGCAGATATAGTTATTACTTAAAATTAAATCGTAATTAAAGTTTTCTTTATGATTTGGATCATAGTATCTGGTCTCTTCTCCATCGCACTTATCCTCATCCGAATAAGCGAAGGCGACTTTGACACCTCTGTCATATGCTTTGATGATCGCATCAGCCATTTCGTACAACGCATCCGGTGTCAATACATCATCATGATCCAGCAGACCGATATACTCTCCCTTCGCATAGGGAAGCGCCTGATTGGTATTAGCAGCGATTCCCGCATTTTCTTTCAGATGCACATAGTGGAGCCTGGGATCTGCTGCGACAGGTTCTGTCTCGCCATCCGTCGGCTGCTCCTTCAGGAATCCCTGCTGCTTCAGTACCTCCTCCACACTGTGATCCTCCGTGGCATCTGCCAGGATCAGTTCCCAATGGGGATAGCTCTGTTGCATAACACTTGTTATCATTCTGTTCAGATATGCTTCCGGCGTTCGATATAAGGGTACCACAATACTGAACGTAATCGGCTTCTCCCATTTTCTATCACTCTGCCTTACCAGCTCTGCTTCCGAACAGGGCACAAAAAAATAGCGGTCTGTCTCTGTCAGGCGCTCCCTCACAGAGATCCAGGTTTCCCTCAGGCCGTTACGTTGCAGATAATATAGAGTTTTCTTAAGGTTTGCCTTGTTTAGCTTTGCCACAGATACCTCCAGCTTTTCATAAAAGAGCAAACCGCCCTGCACGGGCGATTCGCTCTTTTGAAAACTAATATGATTTATGGAGCACTGCCTTACAGTACTGCCTTTACATCCTCGGTCAGCTTCTCTACCTTAGCCTTTGCATCCTCTAAGCTGGTTCCCTTGACACCCATGTAGAACTTGATCTTGGGCTCGGTTCCGGAAGGACGTGCACAGCACCATGCATTGTCAGGAAGCTCGAAGTACAGAACATTGGACTTGGGAAGTCCTGTGGTGGTCTTCTCTCCGGTCTCCATGTCGATGATAACATCGTTCTGGTAATCACGGAACTTCTCTACCTTCAGATCTCCGAATGCCTTAGGAGGATTCTTACGAAGCTTCTCCATGATCTCGGCGATCTGTCTTGCGCCATCGATACCCTTCATGGTGATGGTATACTGGGTCTCCTTGAAGTAACCGTACTTCTCATACATGGATACCATCATATCCCACAGAGTCATGTTGTGCTTCTTGCAGTAAGCTGCTACTTCGCACAGACACATCACTGCTACGATCGCATCCTTATCTCTTGCGTGGGTACCTGCCAGGCAGCCGTAGCTCTCTTCCAGACCAAATACGTAGTTGTTGCTGCCGGTCTGCTCGAAGAGCTTGATCTGCTCGCCAATGAACTTGAAGCCGGTCAGTACCTCGATCAGCTTTACGCCGTAAGCCTGCGTAATAGGTTTGGTCATGTTGGTGGTAACGATAGTAGTTACCAGTGCGGGATTCTCGGGCATGGTACCGGTCGCAGTCTTCTCTCTTAAGATATATTCTGCGATCAGCATGCCGGACATATTACCGGTAAATGCCACATACTCGCCGGTCTTGGTATCTTTTGCATACACACCCAGACGGTCTGCATCGGGATCGGTTGCCAGAACGATATCCGCATCCTTCTCCTTCGCCAGACGAAGCGCATAGGTAAATGCCTTGGGATCCTCGGGATTCGGGTAATCCAGTGTGGTAAAGTTCGGGTCCGGATTCTCCTGCTCGGGAACTACATAGACATGCTTGAATCCCAGCTCAGACAGGATACGTCTTACCGGCTTGTTACCGGTACCGCATAACGGAGTATATACGATCTTGATGTCATCTGCCATTTCCTTGATAACATCGGGATGAATGATCTGCTTCTTCAGCTCTGCCATGTACTTGTCATCGATCTCTTTGCCGATCACTTCATAGAGTCCTGCTGCCACAGCATCCTCTCTGCTCATGGTCTTCACGGTATGATAATCCTTGATGGACTGTACTTCGGTAATGATGTCCTTATCGATAGGAGCGGTTACCTGTGCGCCGTCCTCCCAGTATACCTTATAGCCATTGTACTCAGGAGGGTTGTGGCTGGCGGTAACTACAATACCTGCAGTACATCCTAACGTCCGAAGGGCAAAGGACAGCTCCGGGGTAGGTCTTAAAGATTCAAAAATGTATGCCTTGATGCCGTTGGCTGCCAGACATCTTGCTGCCTCATCGGAAAACTCGGGAGACATGCGGCGGGAGTCGAATGCGATTGCCACACCCTTACTCTGTGTACCGCGCTTGATAATATAATTGGCAAGACCCTGAGTTGCCTTACGAACGGTATATACGTTCATACGGTTGGTTCCCGCACCGATCACACCACGTAAGCCGCCGGTACCGAATTCCAGTTCCTTGTAAAAACGATCTTCCACTTCTGCTTCATTATTGCGGATTGCCAGAAGTTCCTCCTTGGTCTTCTGGTCAAAATAATCATCTTTTAACCAGAAATTCAGTTCGTCCATATAACTCATTTTCCTATCCTCCTGTTTTATCGCTATCTTTCAATATCTTCAGTAAACGCTCTCCGGTGATATTTTACCATAGATTCCCTCTACTGAAAAGAATTATTTAACGTCCGCTAACTGCCGGATCCTTCAGTGCATAATCGCTGCGATCCAGAGAGAAATTCGGATTGTAATAGGGATCTCCCGCCTCCAGTTCAGCCTTCCATTTTTCACGGAAATGCCCGGATTCTCTGTTGTAGCGCTCTGCCTTTTCTCCCTGATCGTCCAGTCCTCTGGAGATGGATTCGTAATGATACAGCTCCGCAAAAGGAGTCCACACATTCAGAAGTCCCAGTTTACGTAATTTCAGGCAGAAATCCACATCATTTAAAGAGATCACAAAGCTCTCATCCAGACCGCCCACCTGCTCATACAGGCTCTTTTTCACCAACAGACAGGCACCGGTCACCGCTGTAACGTTCTGGGTATAACACAGACGTCCCATGTAGCCTAAGTTCTGTACCGGGATGCGATAATGGGTATGTCCTGCCGTGCGGTGTGCTCCCAGTCCGATGACCACGCCGGCATGCTGGATCGTCTTGTCCGCATAATACAGTTTGGCACCTACGGCACCCACATCCTCTCTCTGGGCATACATCAGCATCTCTTCCATCCAGTTGGCTGTGATAACCTCCGTATCATTGTTCAGCAGTAAAATATACTCCCCGGAAGCATAAGACGCTCCCAGATCATTGACCGCAGAATAATTAAAGTCACCATGATATGTCACAATGGAAATCCGTCCGTCCCCGCTGTGCAGGATACCGCCGTCATGGCCGCAGACTGTATGCAGCTTGCATCTTTCTTCATAAGAATCATCGCCGGACAATCCCAGCAGTTGGGAATAATAGTCCTTGATCTCCGGTGTGGTACTGTTATTTTCCACGACAATGATCTCGTAATTGCTCCAGGTGCTGTTCTTTTGGATCGAGGTAATACAACGCTTCAGATCCTCAACGTGATCCTTATTGGCGATCACGATGGAGATCTTCGGATCTCCCAGGATCTGATACCGGATTCGGAAGATCGTGGCGCAGGCTCTGGTACTGGTGATCTGAAAATGCTTGAAACCATGCTTCTTCAGATGATCTGCCACAGCTCCCTTTGCCGCCTCAATGGCATAAGGCTTCGCGTCAATGCTGGCTGCGGTACTGCCCTCATGGCTTCTCCAGTAGTACATCAGTCTGGGAACATGAACGATCTTTTCCGCTCTGTCGGTCAGACGCAGGATCATATCGTGATCCTGGGCACCGTCAAATGCGGTGCGGAACAGTTCCTCTCCCTCTAACAGTTTTCGGGAAAAAACGCTGAAATGGCAGATATAATTATTCGCCCGCAGATTGTCCGGTGCATAGTCCGGCTTAAAATGCATGGTCAGCATTTTATTAATATCATTTTCCTTGAACGTGGTCTCATCACAATAGAGATAATCCGCACCCCGCTCATTGATCTCCTTCACATACGCATACAGTACGGAAGGATGCAAAATATCATCCTGGTCAAACAGACCGATATAATCTCCGGTAGCCAGCTTGTAACATTCGTTGGTGTTATAGGAGATACCGCCGTTATGATCCAGGTGCTTATAGACGATACGACCATTCGCCTTCGCCGCGTACTCCCTGCAGAGTTCCTCGATATAGGAGTGCTCCGCGTCGGAACCGTCCGCCAGACACAGTTCCCAGTTGGGATACGTCTGATTCATGACGCAGTCCAGCATCTGGATCTGGAATTCTCTTTTATTGTTCCACAGGGGAACGAGAATACTGATCTTCGGCATATAAGGGAATATCGTCTCTTCTTCCTTTTTCCGCTGCTCCGCATCAGGAAAGCTTCCGGTTCCGTAGGACTCCATCAGGCTCTTCTGGCGACTCTTGTTGCGGATCTTACGCAGGATATCCTTCGGTCCGCCGCAATGGGACAAGCGATCCCTCTGCCTCTGTGCGAAATGGATCAGACTTCTCGCCGGACCCGTGGCTTTCCAGAATTTATTCTTTTTGATCCGGTCCAGTTTGAACTGCAAGTCCTCTTTTTCCGATTCCAGCACTACGATCTTGTCTGCCAGATCCGCACATTTTTCGTGCTCCCTCTCGTAGGCTTCCTTATAATTGATCTCAGACATGTTTTTCCTCCGTCAAATATTTTCCCGTTGTATTCCACAGTTTCAGCTTACTGATCCGATGGACCGCAAGAACGGCGATTCCATAATTCCCCGGAGGCAGCTGCCCTGTTTTCCGTTTCACACAGAAACCTCCCAGCGCCACATTTTTCTGGTCCGGAAGATTCTCCTCCAGTTCCTGCCGATATGCAGGTAAAATCTTCATGGACCATACCTTCCGGTCCGCCTCCCGCTGTCCCTGCGTATCTTCGGGAAGCAATACTAAAAGTTTATCATAACATGCGTTATCATCTCCCAGGATCACACTGTATCCCTGGATCCGCTCCGGCCCTGCAGTCTCCACCCGTGCCATCAGGCAGTCATCCTGTCTTGCATTTTCCAGAAGCTCCTGCCAGCTCTCACATCTCCATGCCGGCTCCTGTAAAATATTCCGGTCCGTAAGATATGCCGGAACCACACGGCTGTCCAGTCCTTCCCGGTTCAGTCCCATAGGGTAAAAAGGATCCACTCCGCGGAACTGAGGATGCATCTGGTAAAGCAGTTCTCTCTCTTCCGTCAGGCGTCGCATTTTCTCGGGACTTTCGTCGCTTCCGCGGCTCAGGGATTCATGATGATATGCAAAACAGTCATTCAGCACCACATTGTAATATCCCATTTCCACCAGACAAAATCCCAGATCCACATCATTATAGGCCACCCGCAGTGCCTCCCGGAATCCACCCGTCTCCCGGAATACCTCTGTCCTTATCAGCAGACAGGCACCCGTCACTGCCACGCAATTCAGATCAAAGCGATTTCTGCCAAAATAATAAGACTTATCGTCTTCCATGAACTGGAGCTTATGCACCGGTCCCACCGGCAGATTGACAATACCGTCGTGTTGTATTTTCACGGAATCCGGATAATACAGCTTTAGGCCCACGCTTCCCACATAAGGCTGCATGGCGCGGATCACCATTTTGTCCAGCCAGTCATTGCCGCACACTTCTATATCATCATTTAAAAACAGCAAAAACTTTCCTTCCGCCAGTTCAGCTCCCCGGTTGCACATCGCTGAAAAATTAAATTCCGCCGGTTCATAAATATAACGAACAGGGACACCGCTTTCCCGGATCCGTCCGATCAATTCTTCCGTTTTTTGCTTATTTTCCGCACTGCTTCCGTTATCCACCAGCAAAATTTCAACAGGGATCCTGCCCTCAGACCTTCTCGTCAGGGAACGCAGGCACTTCTCCAGTACCTCCGGATTATCTTTGGAGGGAATGATCACCGAGACTTTAAGCTCTCCTGCGAACAACTCTTTGGCACCTTCCGCCGCCCTGGAGGCCAGTTCCACCGCCAGCTGCGGTGACTCCTTCGTCAGCTGGTAATTTTCCCAGGGAGTGCACTCCCGGCTGTCCCGGTCTGCACGTGCATCCGGTCCCTGGATTCCTATTCCGTCTGCAGAAAAAGTTCCATGGAACAACACGGTTTCCATATGACCGATGGAATGACAATCTCTCTCGAACCCTCCGGCTCCCAAAAACAGGCGATCCATCAGCGGACGGATCTCTCCGGCATCTGTAAAAATAATTTCTTTTCCGGTGCTCTCGTTCTCTGTCACGACCGGATTTTCTCCCATTCTCTGCAGCAGACTGCTCCGTACCGCAACGACACTTCCCACATAGAAAAAGGCTCTGTACAGATCCGGTGACCAACAGGGTTTGTACCAGGGAATGCAACGCTCTCCCTTCTCATTCATCAGGTCTTCATCACCGTAGACGATTTCTGCTTCCGGATGCTTTGTAAAATAAGCGTTGATCCGCTCTGTCGCATTATCTGCCAGTCGTCCCGCCGCATGTCGGAAAATGACGAATTCCACAAGTCCCGCAATTTCCCGGGGTTCGGCGCTTTCCCGGTCCTGCTCCGCTGCCCACTGTTCATAGGTGACCTTAAGCTGCGCCAGTTCTTTTTCGTATTTTTTATCCTGCTGTGCGATCAGCACCTGCTTCACCGCTGTCCGAATACCCAAGCTGCCGCTCCCTTCTTCTCCACTCCCATCATATCTTTTGCCATTGCCTGAGGGATCTGTACGATCTCCATTTTCACAGACAACGTATTCTCCGCCTGCCGGTTCAGCACATCTGCCCGGATCGTCATATTGGGATCCTCCGTGGCAAATATCACGCTAGGATGGTCCGCTCCCTCTTCGGATTTCAGGATTTTTCCGTTGGTAGTGAACACTTTCTTATCCTGCAGAGGAACCGGCTGTCCGTTCATGGACAGTTCCCGAATCTTACAGATGCAGGAACACATTGCCGGGTCCAGCCGCAGATAATGTACGTTACCGTCGAATTTCACGATAAACTCTGCCTCTTTTTCCGCAACATAGACATTTTCCGGAAAATAAGAATTTTCTTCGGAAAATCCCTGTCCCTTGTCTTCATAGATCTGTACCCGCAGTTCTCCTTCCGACTGACGAAAACGCCCGATCCATTCGGTGGGTTTATAGATTTCGCCGCCTAAGAGATTCCGGATCTCACCCATGGACAATTTCTGTCCGGTGACATATTTCTGGAATTCCCGCTCCTGCTCTCTGTACTGTCTTGCCTCATTTTCCGTGATGTCCAGACGATCTAAGATCCGGTCCAGTTCCAACGCATTGCGTCTTTCATTCTCCAGAACATAACAGTAAATTGCCCGGAACGCCAGTGCTTTCGTATCTATGACACGGTCAAAGGTCCACTCGTAATCGATCAGTGTCCAGTGATCCCCGTCCACCAGAATATTGGCAAAGATCAGGTCAAAATCCGCTACCGGAACTTCTTCCCCGAATCCTACCCTCTCCAGATACTCCGCAAACAGGCTGTGGAATCCTTCGATATCCTGTCTGTCCAGACATTCATCCATCAGTTCTGACAACGGTCTGCCCGATACGAATTCAAATTCCGCATAAGGGATGCCGTCCTCTTCTCCCGGATGACAGACATTAACGTCCAGCCGGCTTCCGGCATAACGTCCTTTTAATTTTTCATACGCTTCCATCATATGGCGCACATGCGCCTCGGCTTCTTTGGTCAGCGGATATTTCCGCACGATCCGATTCCCCCGGTCATCCCGCAGGATCTCCGTACGGATGCGGAAGCTTTCCGCACGGTCGTTGGAATATCTGACATATTTCAGGTCCAGAGGCTTGCCGATCACTGCCAGATAAGAATTGGAAAATACAGAAAAAAGCCCCTCTTCCACGATTCCGTCAAAAGCACTTTTTTCATCGAATAACAACATTCTGTCACGGTCGAAATTCCGCAGATTATTGGACAGTTCTCCCCGGCCCGGCAGATATGCATCCGAATAGACCGTGGTCATGAATTTATAATCGGGATACGGATAATAAAAACTGCGTTCTCCCACACCGCAGGCATCGAAGATCTTCTCCAGTTTTTTCCGGGAAAAAGTACGCACGACGCCACCGTTCGGATAATTTTCAATTCCGGAAAACCAGTCTCCCAAATGATCTTCCTTGCAGCCCGCAAAATATTTCAGTCCGTATTTGTTCTCAATAGCGATAACGATTCGTCCACCCGGTGCCAGATGCTTTTGCAGAATTTTCAGGAAATCTTCATAAGGTGTGCTGCCGCCTATGTAAGCCTGGCCGTACTCGAAGACACCAATGAGGCAGATATAGTCATAATCTGCGGGCAGATCCGGTTCCACATCCGTAAAATTGCCTATGTGGATCGTCACATTTTCACTTTCACTGTGCCGGTACGCATTGATCAGACTGCGCTTTTTTGAGAGATCCACGCAGGTCACCGATCCGGCTTTCCGGGACAGGGCTCCTGTAATGGCTCCGCAGCCGCTGCCTACTTCCAGCACTTTGTCCGTCTTTTTGATCGGAAGAAAATCCACGATATTTTCCCGCAGAGCCGACAGATGATACAGGATCGGCCAGCTTTTTCTCTCTGCGATGATCCGGTCATATTCCACGGTACTGTATTTTTTTACAATCTCCAGAATCTCGTCTTCCACACTGCCGTCACAATAATAATCCTCTCCGGGATACTTATCCAGATTCAGTGTTACTTTGCCGATGGTCTCTGTCATTCTTTATTTCTCCTCCGCATCCCACACTTTCGTGTTGGAATCCATATCATAATAGCCTACGGTGTTTTTATCGGATACTACTGTAATATTCAGGGCATCATACAGTCTGTGATAGACCTCAAAGGTATCCTGATTGTACCCCGTCACTCCCAGAGACAGCAGATATTCTCCGCCCTGCAGATTCATCTTCTGTGTAAAAGTCACATTTTTCACATCACCTGGTTCCACACTGTCTAAGAACGCCTTCTCGATCATGGTATTGGTACCGGTGATCTCCACACCGATGACATTTTTCACGGAAAATGCAAAAATCGGTGCCGGTATAGGATCCATAAACCGAACCTTCATATGGATGGTAAACATTGTCCCCTTCAGAATGGCATTGGTAGGCACACCCCTGTCATCCGTAATGTAAAATTCTTCGATCTGTGCCTGCTTTGTACCGTATTCCAGGGCATTGGGATTCTGTCCCTTCGCCTCCGCGGAAGCCTCAGCAGCATCTTTGGCTACGCCATCCGCCTTTTTCGCAGCGGCTCTCTGCAGATCTTCATCATCTAAGAGATTCTCCGATTCCTTACCGGCATTTTCGGATTCATCGTACTGTCCCACCAGTACCCGTTTATAAGTATCGATCATGGCCTTGGGGCTGCCTTCTCCCAGAATATTTCCCTGGTTCAGCAGATAGACGCGGTCGCAATATTTACTGATACTGCTCAGATCGTGACTGACGAAGACGATCGTCTTGCCCATTTTCTTGAATTCTTCGAATTTATGATAACATTTTGCCTGGAAAAATACATCACCGACGCTCAGAGCCTCATCTACGATCAGGATCTCCGGCTCGATATTGATCGCCACTGCAAACGCCAGGCGGACGAACATACCGCTGGAATAGGTCTTTACCGGCTGATAGACATAATCTCCGATATCCGCAAAGCTTAAGATCTCCGGCAGCTTTGCCTCGATCTCTTTTTCGGAAAATCCCATCATGGTACCATTCAGATAGACATTCTCGATACCGTTGTATTCCATATTGAAGCCGGCACCCAGCTCCAACAGAGCGGAGATACGCCCGTTGACCAGCACCCGTCCGGAAGTCGGATTCAATACTCCGGTGATGATCTTCAGGATGGTGGACTTACCGGAACCGTTGGTACCGATGATTCCCACGGTTTCCCCCTGATAGATCTTCATACTCACGCCTTTCAGGGCATAGTGGAGCTTATGTTTGGTCTTTTTACCGAATCCGAAAGCTTCCTTCAGACGGTCCGAAGGTTTATCATATAATTTATAGATTTTCTGGACATTATCAACTTCAATTGCCAGTTTTCTCTTATCCTGCATAATGTCTTAATCCTTTTCTTTCAGTGTTACACTGTCTTTATGGTACCACATGGCCAGAGAACGGTTGGCCTCATTGTCCGCATCCTCGGAGATTTCTCCCATGCACAAAAACCACGGGCGGAACTGATAGGCCGGCAGCTGCACATCTTTTTCCGGTCCGGACAGAATTGCCACCCGCTCCAGATATTCCTGATGGAAATTATAAGCCTCCCCGGTGTGCACATAATAATAGGCTCCGTAGGACGAATAATGTCCCGCCTGATTGGATGATGCCCGGAAGATCACAAGACATGCCACACCGATCAGCACATAAAACCACCAGGCTGCTGCGCCGTTTCGTATGGCCCACTTCTGTATCGTCAATTGCCCGGTTGTCTGCTCCGCTCTTTTCTCCAGTAACTGTCGCAGCCACCCGATCCAGTAGATCTCATTCAGAAATAAAAGCAGCAGATAGGTGATTTTTACTGCATTCAACGTTCTGGACAGTCCCGCATGTCCCAGGGAATACAGGCTCGGTGTATAGCCGGTCGCATACAGACAGAAGGACAAGGCGAGTACGATCCCCGGATAACGAAAACGGTAATCCGTGCTTTTCACTGCCTGCCAGATCATAGGTACCAACAATAACATCACCATCAGAACCACCGGTCCGGTATATTCCGGAATGTGTTTCACGGCTTCCAAAAATGATCTGCCGATGGACTCCAGCGGTCCGTAACCCCAGCCCACATAGCTGCGGGCACGTACGGAATTTCCAGGAGCCGCCACATTCAGGCCGAAGCCTATGATATACACCAGTGTAGACGGCAGCAGCCACAGCCCCGTCCTGCGCCGTTCCACTACCACGCTGACCAGAAGGATGGTCAGAAGACACAATAATCCCTGCAATGCCGTGACGAAATTGCTTCCCGCCGTAATCATGGCAAGCAGAACCGATGCAGTGAATAACAGACCTTTCGCGGTTCTGCCCTCTGCTCTCTCCAGGCAGATGGCCACAGACAAAAACAAAAGTCCGAAACCATGCATTCCCACATAGTGGATCCCGCCGTTATACCAGTAGAAGCCGCTCTGCGCGGAATAGATAAACATAAATTCCGCTATAGTGATCACTGCCTGAATTGCCAGGCTGCTCCATTTCTCCATTCGGAAGACTTTCCGCAGGATCACGTGGGTAAACACCATGCTTCCCGCCAAAAGCAGTAACAGAATGAACACCGGTCCTAAGAAATAATACTGCTCTCCCCAGACAGCCGGCATCAGTGTCATGAAAAAAATAGAAGAATACGTTCCCTGCCATGCATACCACTGGGTTCTGGAACAATCCAGTGCACCGGAGATTGCCGCCCATTTCGACTGCTCCTGCTCTATGGCAGCTCTGGCAAATCTTCCAAAGTTATAGTCGTCATAATAAGGAACCGCATAAATCGTCAGTCGAAACAGTGGGATCAGTGCTAACAACAGCAGTCCGCAACAGCCCACTGCCAGCAGTACCCTGCCAGGCTTCCATAACAATATTTTTCTTAACTTTTCAAGAGCACCCTTCAATTACTTTCACCCTTTCTGTTTCCCCCACAACAGTTCCGTAATGCAGTACCCCGTTCCTTGAGCTCTCGGAATTGCAACAATCCATCGTACTATAGCACATCTGCGAAATGCACTTTCAGTCTCTTAAAGATCACAGCACCCAGTCCGAACAATACCACCGTCACGATCCAGAAATACATCGTGGAGAAGAAATCCCGGAAAAACCATTCTTTCTCGTAGATCGCACTGCGGTAGCCATTCACGATATAGACCAGCGGATTCAGCTTCAGGATCATGATCCACTCCGGAGACAGCGCGTCCAGATTCCATAAGATCGGAGTGGCCCACATGCCGATCTGCAATCCGATGCTGATGATCTGGGACAGATCCCGGAAAAACACCACTACCGCACACGTGGTGTAGCTGAGTGCCAGCACAAATATAAACAGGCAAAAACTGTAATAAATTATTTGTATAGTGTAGATTGTGGGGTAATAGCCGTAAATAGCCGCTACGATCAACAGGAGACACACGAAAAATACATGGATAAAAGTAGCCGCAATAATCTTGATGATCGGCAGGATGCTGATCTTAAATACTACTTTTTTCACCAGATAGTTGTACTCTAAGAGTGCATTGGTGCCGTTGTTCAGTGCCTCACTGAAGTAGAACCAGGGCACCAGTCCCGCTGTCAGGAAAAGTACAAAAGGCACTTCCACGCCCTCCCGCAGGGGTGTGCTGGTATTTCCCATGATCTTGTCGAAGACGATGTAATACATCGCCACGGTTACCACCGGCTGTGCCATCGCCCAGACCGCGCCCAGGTAAGAACCCGCATATCTCTTTTTAAAATCGTTTTTCGCCAGCTTCCAGATCAGATGTCTATTCTGGAATAACTCTACCGGCAGTCCGGTAAATTTATCGTACCAGTGGATAAACGCAAAACATGCCGCCGCAATGACAACGCAGGAGATGATCTTTTTCGCCAGCTCCTGGCTTTGATCCACAGCAGGTCCCGGATTCTTATGGAACACGATGAGCAGAGCCATGATCACTGCCGCTGTCACGAACAGGGCAATACCTGTTTTCTTACTGATTTTCACACTTTTTTTCATGCTCTTTTTCCTTCATGTACTGTTCCAGAGTGCCCCACTTGGTATCCTTCTCGGATAATATCAGTTCCATACCTTCGGGGATGGGCCATTCCACACCGATATCCGGCGTGTTATATGCAATACCGCCCTCATCATCCGGATGATAAAAATCGGTACATTTGTAGCAGAACTCTGCGTAATCGGACAGTACCAGAAATCCATGCGCGAAATTTTTCGGAATAAAGAACTGCTTCTTGTTCTCCTCAGACAAAAGTACACCATACCACTGCCCGAAAGTTTTGGAGCCTTCCCGCAGATCCACAGCCACATCATAGACTTCTCCGCGGATCACACGTACCAGCTTGTCCTGCGGAAAATGCTTCTGAAAATGAAGTCCTCTGAGAACTCCTTTTTTAGAAGCAGACTGATTATCCTGTACAAACACTTCCGGGATTCCCGCTGCTTTAAGATCATTGTAATTATAAGTCTCCATGAAATACCCTCTGGCATCACCGAATACCGTGGGGGTAATGATCTTCAATCCTTCGATTTCACATGTTTCTACTGTTATCTTGCCCATTTATTTCATCCTCACTCTTTATTATTTTCATTCATAGGTGATATTCATATCGACTCTGCCTTCGATACCGTCCACTTTTCCCTTGGAGGTATACTGCCAGGTCTTGTAATATCCCTGATATAACGGCACACTGCGGTACTCCGCAAGCCAGATATGATAGTTCTCCAGTCTGGCGGTCTGCAGATTATTGTTGTACCAGTTGCGGCTGGCATAGACGCCTGCTGTATATCCGGCATTTTCTACCGTCCGGCAAAAAGCCTCACATACCAGGGTTCTGGTCTCCGCATCCAGTCCGTCCGCCCGGCCGTTTCCTCCGGCACCCTCCGTATCAATAAATACAGGATAGCTCAGTTGGAAATCACGGATCAGCTCCAGCACGGCAGAAGCCTCTTCCACCGCCTCTTTCTCATCTGTAGCCTGGGTAAAAAAGTACACGCCCACCGGAATCCCAGCGGCTGTTGCACCTTTCATGTTGGCGACAAACTGTGGATCCTCCACCAGACTTCCCGTAACCGAACCGCGGTAGCCCGCACGAACGATGGCAAACTGCACTCCGGCATTTTTCACCTTATCCCAGTCGATAGTGCCGTTCCACTTGGACACATCGATGCCGACCTTCGCATTGCCGGATGTAGTCTGCAGCTTTTGGATCTCGGTCTTGTCCGCATCTGCCAAAGCTCCTGCCACAGCACTGTCCTCGGCATCCGCATCGACTTCATCCTCTGTCTTGATCAACAGAGAAATATCATCAATGGCCAGATATTCCACTTTTTCTTTTACATGCACTTTGGTCTCGGTGATGGGAACTTTATATCCTTCGATGGGTAACAGTTCCATATAATAATCGCCGGAATCCAGATCAGCAATGTAGATCACGCCGTCCTGATCCAGATCCTTGTAATCTCCCAGACCGTCCACCCGGACATAGAAACTCTCTCCGGTCACCGGTACACCTTCATTGTCCACGATCTGGATACGCAGATCCTTTTCCACGGAAGTCGCCACCAGTGACAGGCGGTGGCTGTTATCTTTCGCCGCCTCCAGGATCGGATTCACATCCGGATCAAAAAACGTATTATCTTTTAAAAAGGCTTTCAGGTCGTTGCCGATCCTGCCATCCGCTTCCGCGGTGTCCGTCTCCCCGGTGCCTTCCGGCACGGGATCCACTGCTTCGCCGTCACCTGCATTCTGCGCTCCGGACACCTCCGTGTTCTGGCCGGATGTGGGGGACAGTTGTTCCCTGTTCACATACATTACCGCCAGTGCCACCAGCAGGATCACCGCCATGGAGGCCAGGATCCCCATTTTCCGCAGCTTAGAGTCCATTTGCTACCTCTACCAGATATTTACCGTAATTCGTCTTCAGCAGCGGCTCTGCCAGTGCCAGCAGCTGCTCTTTATCAATAAATCCACGTTTGAAAGCGATCTCCTCGATACAGGAAATATACAATCCCTGTCTCTTCTGGAACGCTGCCACGAAATCTGCCGCATCCAGAAGTGCATCGTGATTGCCGGTATCCAGCCATGCGAATCCACGACCCAGAGTCTCTACCTGCAGGGTTCCTCTGTTCAGGTACTCGTTATTAATACTGGTGATCTCGATCTCACCTCTTGCGGAGGGCTTTACGTTCTTCGCAATCTCCACTACATCGTTATCATAGAAATACAGTCCGGGAACTGCATAATTGCTCTTGGGATGCTCCGGCTTCTCCTCGATAGAAAGTGCCTTGCCGTTCTCATCGAACTCCACTACGCCGTATTCTCTGGGATCGCGCACATAATAACCGAAGATGGTCGCGCCTTTTTCTCTGGCGGCTACTTTACGAAGCACTGCCGAAAAGCTCTGCCCGTAGAAAATATTATCTCCCAGTACCAGTGCCACTCTGTCGTTACCGATGAATTCCGCTCCGATGATAAAAGCATCCGCCAGTCCGCGGGGTTTGTCCTGCACCGCATACTCGAGACGCATGCCCAACTGACTGCCGTCTCCCAATAACTCTTTGAATACCGGAAGATCTCTCGGGGTGGAAATGATCAGCACCTCTCTGATATCTGCCAGCATCAGGGTTGACAGGGGATAATAGATCATCGGTTTATCGTACACCGGCATGATCTGCTTGGATATTGCTTTTGTCAGGGGATAAAGTCTGGTTCCGGAACCTCCCGCCAGTATAATTCCTTTCATAAAAACCTCCTTAAAATACTTGTTTTTTAACACACCGAATGGGAACGACGTTCATCGTTCCCATTTAGCAGATATTCTTTACTTTTCCTCATACATTTCATTGTAGTATTTCTGGTAATCGCCACTGGTCACATTGTTCATCCAGTCTTCATGCTCGAAGTACCAGGCGATGGTCTTGCGGATGCCTTCCTTGAACATGGTCTCGGGATACCAGCCGATCTCTGCCTTGATCTTGTCCGGCGCGATGGCATATCTTCTGTCATGTCCCTTACGGTCTTCCACGTAAGTGATCAGATCGTTGTTGATATGTGCCTTGCGGGGATCGGAATCGGGAAGCATCTCCTGTAAGGTCTCGATGATAATATGGATGATCTCGATGTTCTGCTTCTCGTTGTGTCCGCCGATATTGTAAGTCTGGAACAGTCTTCCCTGCTCCTGTACCATGTCGATGGCCTTCGCATGATCCTCTACATACAGCCAGTCGCGGACATTTTTGCCGTCTCCGTATACCGGAAGCTTCTTGCCGTGAAGGGCATTGTTGATGATCAGAGGGATCAGCTTCTCGGGGAACTGGAAAGGACCGTAATTGTTGGAGCAGTTGGTGATATTGGCAGGGAAATGATAGGTATCCATGTATGCCTTCACCAGCATGTCCGAGCTTGCCTTACTGGCGGAGTAAGGACTGTGGGGATCGTAAGGCGTGGTCTCATAGAAGAAAGCATTGTCATCATCGGGAAGAGATCCGTAGACCTCATCCGTAGATACATGCAGGAACTTTTTGCCCTCCTTGAAGCTGCCGTCTGGAAGCTCCCAGGCTGCCTTGGCACAGTTTAACATCACTGCGGTACCCAGCACGTTGGTCTGTACGAAGATCTCCGGGTTACGGATACTTCTGTCTACATGGCTTTCGGCTGCGAAATGTACCACGCGGTCAATATCGTTCTCCGCGAAAATTTTGCCGATGGCTTCCTTGTCGCAGATATTTGCCTTCACGAAAGTGTAATTATCACGCTTCTCCACATCCTTGAGATTCTCCAGGTTTCCCGCATAGGTCAGGGCATCCACATTAATGATACGGATCTCGTTATCGTATTTTTTGAACATGTAATGAATGTAGTTGGAACCGATAAAACCGGCACCGCCTGTTACCAGATAAGTCCTCATTTTCTCTCCGTTCTGCGCAGGTGTGCGCATTTTGCTATAGATAGTGATAGTCTACCATAAAATAGGGTGGATAGCAACACGGGCTATCGTCCTGCCTGCGAGCAGTCTCACCGACTGTTCATTGTAAATATTAACACGGCTTCTCCGCACTTCGTGCTCTCGAATCCGTAACACCCATTCGCATTCCGGACTATCGTCCTACTTGCTCATGTGTGTTTGATTTGCTAATAAAGCACCAGACCTGCCTGCAAGCAGTCTCACCGGCTGTTCATTGTAAATATCAACACGGCTTCTCCGCACTTCGTGCTCTCGAATCCGTGACACCCATTCGCATTCCGGACTATCGTCCTACTTGCTCATGTGTGTTTGATTTGCTAATAAAGCACCAGAACCGCCTGCGAGCAGTCGGTCTTGGCTTTATTGCAAATCTTAATATCCCAGGTAGCTGATATTTAAATCGACTTTGCCGCTGATACCGCTGACTTTTCCGTCGGATCTGTACTGCCACAGATCATATCTGCCGGTATAGGTCGGGGTCTTGGCATACTGTGCCAGCCAGATCTTGTAACCGCTCAGAGCACCTGCATCCATCTTGGATGTCAGCCATGTCTTGTTGGCATAGACACCGGGAGTATATCCCGCATTCTTGATCGTGTTGCAGAATGCCTTGCAGACTGCGGTTCTGGTAGCAGAATCGATGGCATCGCCTCTTCCGCCGCTGCCTTCCACATCCAGGAATACCGGATAAGAAATCTTATATCCGCTGATACGGTCCAGTACCATGGATGCTTCCTGTACTGCTTCTACCTCATCCACTGCCTGTGTGAAGAAGTATACACCTACCTTAAGGCCCGCTGCCGTAGCTCCCTTAATGTTAGTCTTGAACTTAGGATCCTCGATCAATGCTCCCTGGGATGATCCGCGGTATCCCACACGAATGATCACATAATTCACTCCGGAATTCTTAACCGCATTCCAGTCAATGCTGCCGTTCCACTTGGACACATCAATACCCATAGTGCCCGATCCCACTACCAGGGACCCGTCACTTGCGAAGTTATATTTTGCACCCTGGATGACCTGCTCACCGGTCACCTTGCTGCCGTCTGCCTTGAAGAAATATACCTTACCGTCTAACGTCTGCCAGCCGGTATATCTGGCCTCCTCCATGAGGAAAAACTTTGTGGCAGTGTAATAATCCGCATACGCTGCTGCCCGGTATTGGTTGTCACCGATGGATACATACAGCTGTCTGCCGCTGGTATCCTTTAACGGTGTTTTTGTATCCTCTCTGGGATTCACATCGCCCGCTACCGTAACTGTAAAGGTGGCTTTTGCTTCCGCGCTGCCCTCCTTATATGTGACAGTGATGGTTGCGGTTCCTTTTTTCACACCGGTAACGGTGATCGTTTTGCCACTTACAGCTACCGTGGCAATATTCTTATCTCCGGAATCTGCCGTTATGGTTCCGCTTCCGCTGACAGAGGCTGTTACAGCAGCCGTAGATTTCGGATAAACGGTTACAGCTGTCTTATCCAAAGTGATCTTGATTCCACCCGTGACCTTCACTGCCAGATCCAGTGTCTTAGTCTCAGTTCCCATCGTTACGGTGACTGTGATCTTCGCATCACCGGCTGCTACACCTTTCACTGTGATCTTACCGTTTGCATCTACCGCCGCAGTGGCTGCTTTATCATTGGAGTTTGCAGTGATCTTATAAGTTGCACCTGTGAAATTTGTAACTTTAACCTGTGCTGTTGCTTCTTTTCCTGCTTCTACGTTCAGGGATGCCGGTTCCAAAACAGCGGTCGGCTTTTGGACTTCCGTAACAGTAACTTCCCAGGTACAGGTCTTCTGTGTGCTTCCTACCTGTGCATATGCTATAGGAAGGCTGCCGCCTCCCACGGACTGCGACTCACCTGAGGAGCTACCATCTTCCCCTGTTCCTCCTGAAGATGTACCCGAATCCGGTGTTGTGGGAGTCGGCGTCGGTGTCGGAGTAGTCGTTTCTCCCGTCCCCGGTGTTGTGGGAGTCGGCGTCGGTGTCGGAGTAGGTGTAGGTGTCGACGTAGGTGTAGGAGTCGGCGTCGGTGTAGGAGTCGGCGTAGCACTGCCAGCCTCCGTATACGTACAAGTGATCGTTACAGGTCCACCTGCCTTCACGCCGGTAACCACACCATTATTTACACTGGCCACCGCCGCATTATCGCTGCTCCAGCTAACAACCGTGGCTCCTGCCGGCGGATTCAGCTGCTTGGTCTCTCCTACCTTGATACTTATCTGTTCATTTGCTATGCGCAGGAATCTTCCACTATAAGCCGTCTGTTTTTCCGGATTTACCACGGTATCTTTTGTTACCTCTCTATAAGTAGGAGGTAATTTCTTACTTTCTACCCACTGCACGGTATCTTCCAGAATAGACTCCACCACAGTATCATTTTTCATGGTGTCCTCTTTTGCCGCATTGACCTCGGATTCCTTCTTGATCTCGTTTGCCACATCGACCTTTTTATAAGCGATATCCTTTCTGACTTCTACCTTCTGGGTACCGGTAGGCAGTGTGTAATCCTTATATTTTTCATCGGTCAGGGTATTTACCGCTACCGTATAGTTGCCGGGGGTAATGCCCTTCTTGTAGATAATACCGTCCATGTCATCATCGGTCCAGGTATCGGATTTACCTTTGGGATCCGTGATCGTCACGCTGAAAGGTACATTGGAGATCAGTTTACCGCTCTTTTTATTGGTAAATTTGATCTTTAGATCCTTCTGCACGGAGACCAGTTCCAGTTCAACGGTACCACCGTTGGTATACTCGGCCTCATCATATTCTTTTTGTTCCTCATTCTCATCATCGACTGCATTGGCTGCTGCGATCTTCGCAAGCTTTGCATCTGCCACTGCCAGCATACCCTGCTCACCGATCATCTGGATGCCGTCCAGCTGGCTGCCCACACTGACGAACTCCGATACCTGATGATCCACCATACGTGCGCTGGCATATACACTGCCTGTCACAATGGCCAAGATCAGCACTGCCACACCGGTTGCCGTCATAATGCGGTCCATGGTACTCATGTTCAGGAATTTGGTCCAGATAGCAGCTATTTTATTGCCACCCTGCTTTTTACTCTTTTTCCCTTTACCGCCACGAGCAGGTGCCATATCATCGTCGGCATAGTACTCTTCATCGTCGGCGTAATATTCTTCGCTGTCCTGGTCTCCGATATACTCCTCGTCGTCGGCATAGTACTCTTCGCCATCCTCGTCTCCGGTGTACTCCTCGTCGTCGGCATAGTACTCTCCGCCGTCCTCGTCTCCGGTGTACTCCTCACTGTCGGCATAGTACTCTTCGCCGTCCTCGTCTCCGGTGTACTCCTCGTCGGTGTACTCCTCATCGTCGGCGTAGTACTCTCCGCCGTCCTCTTCTCCGGTGTACTCCTCGTCGTCGGCATAGTACTCTCCACCGTCCTCGTCGTCGGCGTAGTACTCTTCACCGTCCTCTTCTCCGGTGTACTCCTCGTCGTCGGCGTAGTACTCTTCACCGTCCTCTTCTCCGGTGTACTCCTCATCGTCGGCATAGTACTCTTCGCCGTCCTGCTCTTCATCCCAATCGTAACCATCCTGTACGTCTTCTTCCCAGTTACGGTCCGGACGTTTTGTATGGTTAAATAATTTTTTCATTTTATCTATCCCTTCTGCTCATAATTCTTCAATGTACTTCAGTGTAACAATTCCGTAACATTATAACATTCTATTTCCGCCGCTTCAAGCTGTTCGTCCATTTCTTCAGAATTTCTTAAATCTTTCTAATATTGTGGACTTTCTTTCCGTATAATAGTAAAATCAGAATAACTCTTTTTACCACTTAAAAACAGATACTTGAAACGGAGAGATGGAATGAAACGAGACGAACACGTGAATGACATGCCTGATATTGAGATTATAGACCTGGAAAATGAAACTGTGCAAGACACAGATTTTGGGAAATCCGATATTTCCGATGATTTCGAGGGGAATCCGGATGATGAATATGAAGAAAATGACCGGGAAGAGGAGGAAGAGGAACATCCCGCTCCTAAGGGTATCCGGCGTTTTCTGAATCTTCATGTCCTTTTTGCCCTGGTATTGCTTGTAGTGGTAGGTCTGCTGGGTTATCGCATTACGCATTGGGGACAGCGGGTAAGCCAGTCGGATATTTTCAAGGACGGACAGGGATCCTATGATGACAGCTGGGATTCTATTCTCCCTCTGACCGATGAAAATGGTAAAATGATAGTAAATGATGCTTCTAATATTGTCGTGTTCGGAAATGCACCCTTTGCCGATGACCGCGGTTCTTCCGACAATCTGGCCAGCCTGATTGCCAAGGAGACCGGTGCTACCGTATACAACTGTTCCATCAGCGGAAGTTATCTGGCCGCGCAACACACCAATTTTGATTCCACCCTTGCCCCTATGGATGCTTACTGTCTGTATTGGCTGGTGAATCTGGCCGCCGGAGTTCCCCTGGACGGCTATTACAATGATGCTGCAGAAGCTTTGGGTGACAAGACTCCACCCGAAGCGGAAGAAGTCGTAAACACTCTGAAAACCCTGGATTTCAACACCATTGATACCGTGGCGATCATGTATGATGCCACCGATTATCTGATGGGAAATGCTATGTATAATGATGACAATCCTACGGATCCTACGCAGTTCACCGGCAATCTGGAGGCAAGCCTCGAAGTCCTGCAGCGTCTGTATCCGCAGATCCGTATTATTGTAATGTCCCCTACTTACGCATATGCAATAGATGAGGATGGCAATTATGTAAGTTCCGATATCTATATTTATAATGGTCGCGATGTTTTATCCACTTATGTGATCAAAGAATGTTATTCCTCCAACCTTCACAGTGTTTCCTTTATGGATAACCTGTACGGAAGCATCACAGAAGATAATGCCAAGGAATACCTGACCGATAACCTGCATCTGAACGTAAAAGGACGAAAGCTCATCGCCAAACGTTTTGAGTACTTCCTGAACTACTATTCCAAGGGTTACGCTTCACAGGAATAATAAATAGAATCGTTGATCGCATACTTCTGCCACCCGGATGCCAATGATATGCTCCTGTCAAATAGACAGCGGGCATATCAATTCCCGGGTGGTATTTTTTGTTTTTGGTATTTTGGGCTTTTTTGGCTTTTGGTATTTTTGCTTTGATGTTCCGGTCTTTACCGTCTGAAATTCATTTTGTGCTGTAGAAGCAGTAAATTTGAAGTGATTTTCTTTTGCAGTGACTGATAATTACTGCCGGAATGGAAGCATCCTATGTCGAAGCAGTAATTTTAACAACTATCTCAGGCATTTTTCGATATAAATACTGCCTGGATTTCTAAAATCACTTTCCTGACGGTAATATACTTGTCTTACTAACTTGAGAATTACGAAAGCAGAGCAGAGCACAGGCATAGTGAGGACAGCGATGGGAGATTGCGCACAAATCGCTGTCTTATTCGTTATGCGGGGCTTAATCATCAATTATGGTCAATAAAGCCCCGATAGTTTTCGTTACGCGGGGCGTGATCATCAATTTTAGTCAATAAAGCCCCGATAGTTTTCGTTACGCGGGGCGTAATCATCAATTTTAGTCAATAAAGCCCCGGCAGCTTTCGCTATACGGGGCGTGATCATCAAATTTAGTCAATAAAGCCCCGATAGTTTTCGTTATGCGGGGCTTAATCATCAATTATGGTCAATAAAGCCCCGATAGTTTTCATTGCGCGGGGCGTGATCATCAAATCTTGTGTGTAACGCCCCATACCTTGGTTTAAGGGCACAGATGAGCTTCTTCCTGTCACCTGTGCCCACGCTGAGGTGGGAGGTTTCCAACAGAAAAGGACTGCACTCCCGGGCGTAGATGCGGCGGAGACTGTGAGATTTTCTTGGAAAGTGGTTGAGCCGCAGGGGCAACGCGAACACGATGTTCGCGTTAGCCAAGCCACGCTTGCATGGCTTTTGGTGCACATGGATGGCAACGTAAAGGCGGCCCCGTCATGACGAGAAACACTTGGTCACTTTCCTTTAGAAAATCCACAGTTGTAGCTAGCATCCGAGTCCAGGGCGGGCAGTCCTTTCTGCGTGGATTTTACGGCCCCTACGTTACGAGCCATGCACTCAATTCATAAATGTGTCGCAAAGGGCGCTCCACATTTATTGGCAGTTCTCTGCAATGAGCCACGCTATTCATAAGATTGTCAGCAAAAACGCTGCCAATCTTATTTCATAAAGTAATACAGATCCACGGTAGCATCTTTATAGATGACGTATCCGTGCATTCTCCCGAACTCTTCATATTCCAGGTCTTCCAGTTTCCCGACCAGTGTCTTCGTCTCCGGCAGGATAATATACGCACATTGCTCTTCGCGGGCCAGTGTCGCCAGTTCGCCGGCGTCTATGGTCTCCTGCTCCATGACATCGTAGAGATCGTTCTGTACCGTCCACTTGCTTACGACAATATTGCGGCCATAAGGCATACACACCAGATTGCTGTACTGGCGGACATACTGTAAAAGCTCCCCGGGGAACACTGCCATGACCTCCCGGCCCGGAACTTCAATGGCATCACAGATATCCACTACACTCTGGGGTACATGATAGACATTCTCTGCTTTTTGAAAATAGGGATTGCGGTAGATCAGGCTTCCGGACAGCATAAACAGGATCAGTGCGGCCGTTATCCCCACATATTTCATATATCCCCTCAGCTTTCCACAGAGACTGACCGCAGTGAATGCAACGACCGGTGTCACCGGCAGAAGCCACAGAATCCGGTAATAAATTTCTCCATCCGCCAGTCCGGATATGATCTTCGCAACCAACGGATTGAAGAAGACCAGCAACAATACCAACGGTACATAGACAAACAGGATGCGGATATGTTTTCTCTTCTCTGTCACCCACAGATATAACAGGCTCACCAGGAACCAGATCATGATCAGTCCCGTTCCCATATATTCCTGAAACAGCTTCAACGCTTCCATTTCCATCCTCCCTTATCCCAGCAGCAGATACATTCCCGCATAGATCACACAGGGAATGCAGCAGGCGGCGAGGGGCAGCAATAACCGAAATCTCTTATAGCAGACAGCTCCGCAGATCCCGGCCACTCCCATCAGCATACAGGCCAGCAACGCTCCCATGGTACTTGCCAGACAACAGGAAATCATCACCGCTCCCAACAGCATCCAGAATCCGACTGTGATCTTTTTCTCCTCCTGCAGTCTGCGGAACAGCCAAAGCAGCAGGAAGAAGATCATCGGGATCAAAATACTTCCCAAAGCCGCCTTTCCCTGTCTGCTTCTTGCGATCATGAAATTCTCCACGGTATAAAAAGAATAATCGCCGAACATTACCAACACTTCCGTGCAGATCAGAAACAGCGGAACCGATTGCCCGGAAAACAGGATCCTGCTTCCCAGCAGATAAAATACGCCATATGTCATAGAGATCAGCACCACCGGTAGCAATGTTTTGGCCACCACTACGGTGGAGATCCCGGTCATCCGCGCCAGCCATGCGATCCAGATGGGAAAAGGTGCCAGTCCGTGCCGCACATCCAGTTCAGTATTCATGCCGGTATAAGGAATCTTCTGGTACATTTTCCCGGATTCCTGTGCCGCCGTAGAGATTGCCACATAATAAGCATCATCGCCGTCCCCATATACCATCACGACCGCCAGCACCAGCTGTATCAATAATAGCACAGCAAAAATCACCCAGAGCAGAACCTCTGTCTTCTCTGACTTCGCTGTCTTCTCCTGCCGCACCGGACGCAGTCCCCGGGGATTCCGGAACCAAAATACCGTTGCCAGCACAAGTAATACCAGAAGGTATACCGAATATCCGATCATAACATGCCGAAATCGCCCCTCCAAAAGGATCACCGGAACGCAGATCACCTGAAATCCGGCCCAGAGTAACATCTGTCCGCTTATCCACAGGAATACTGCATTTTTATGAGATTTATCCACAGCTGCGAAACAGTGGCCCACCCACATGGGAAGTGCCAGCGTCAGTACCGCCAGCCATATCAGACGAACTACGATCATTTTTATATTCATTCCTTTCGCTTCATTCAGGCTCAAAACGTCATGAACATATTTCTCATTTCCAAGCTTTACTCTCGTTTTACGTTTTCAGATGTTTTTACAAACAAATAGATCTTATCGCCGTGTACCCCTCCGGAAAGTAATACTTCCTCCGGTTCCAGACCGTATTTTTCCTGCATTACGGAGATCACCGAGCTCTCTTCCACTCCGGCTTTGATCAGTACCGCAACCCGGTTCAGGGACTGTACTGACGCTACATCCTTACGATCCGCCAGTTCCTCTGCCGTCACTAACAGAGTGCTGTCATAATGCATGAATTCCGGAAGATTCTCATAATATCCGACTCCAGCATAAACACAGATACAGGGAAGAAGCGCATATTCCTCCGCCAATTGTTCCTGCTGTCCGTATCCCCGATAGAGATATTCCCCATCATAGCCGGCCAGCCGCAGTCCCTGCACCGCCACGATCCATACGATCAGGCAGATTCCCGTTGCCCGTTCTGTCCATCCGCATACCTCCGAAAGCTTTTTGCCCAGGTAACACAATAACAGCGCCAGTAATAACGCAGCCAACGGAAACAACGGCATCACATAACGGTCCACAAGATAAGGTGACATTCTGGATGCCAGCAGAAAATAACCGATCACCGGTACGATCAGCAGACTCAGGATTCCCGCATTCGGTCCCACATTCTGTCCTGCCTTCTCAGCCCCGTCCCTGCGATATTCCTGATATTTATGCCAGCCTGCGGTCACCGCCAGAACCACTCCTGCGAGACATGCCGCAGCAAGTAACGGCCCACCTACCGTCCGGTCTGCCACAATTTTAGCAAAGCTTAGAAGTCTCGCCCCGTAACCGGAGAACCCGGAAGCCAGATTATCCAGCGCCTCGGTGCCTCTTCCACTGGAAAATACATCCGCTACCGCAAAAGGAAACAGCGCAAGACCGATCACTGCCGCCAGGATCATCGAACGGACATAGATCCACAGTTCTCTCGTTCTCTTACCGCACAACAGTCCGGCTGCCGTAACCGCTGCCAGAAGGATACAATAAAACAGGAAAAAATACTGTGTTAAAAATCCCAGTACCGTAACAGCGATCAGGCCTTTATTTTTCCGGTCGAATCCATGATCCTTCCACTTCTCCACATGCACAGAAAGCAGTGCCACACACAGACAGGACAACAGTCCGTACATCCGGATCAGCAGTACCGTTGCCAGTGCTCCCGTACTGAGTCCATATAGCAGCACTGCCAGAATTCCCAGCTGTCTGCCCCTTTCCCGCATGGAAAAAATATCCGCAAGCTGTCTGCCCAGTCGCAGTAACAGCCACAACGTGATGCCCAGGCAGACCAGGTTGATGAAACATCCCAGCCACGGTGACAGCGTCCCACCGAACAGGGAACTCATGGTATGCAGCAGCATAAAATGTACCGGCGGATGATTGTCATCTTTCACATTAAAATAAACCGACAGATAATCAAAGGCATCGTCACCGTCCACGGTCACATAATCCCGGAACTGCTCCGCCGAGATCCATACCGGTTCCTCATAGACATCCGCTTTATATGACAGAAGCTTACTGTTCCTCCGGTTCTGAAGTACATCTTTTACCGTCTCCGTCAGGTTAGACACCGTCTCCGGGAAGCTGTCTCCCTGAATTTCCTCCCTCACGAACTTCGCCAGTCGTCCCTCCGGCTGTGTGGGTACGATCCAGGGATTGTATCTGGCATTGGCCAGCTCAAAGCTTAAAAGTTCATCCATGTGGTAGCCCTCTTTCAGACTGATGCCCACGCACATGATCCCCAGACATAAGATAACTGCCAGAAGCTCCGGCAGGATTTTTTTCCATCTGCTGCTTTCCATCATACTAATCTCCATTCCACAGACGATTCCTTTCGTCGGAGGAATCGCGAATCCATTTTGTCGCCGGACTATTTTTCCATGATCCGATAGAGATAGATGCGGTAATAACTGTCCTCTGTCTCAAACGCTTCCTCTCTCACCGGTTCCAGTCCCGTATTCTCGCTATGATCGATATACGCTGCCGACAGCAGATAAGTGCCTCCCAGTTCTCTCAGGCGTTCCGTGTCGATCTCATAGTTCTGAAAATAGAATCCACCCTTTTGAATCGTATAATATCCGGGGCATTCCGCGCTGAACAGATAACAGCGGTTCCCCCAGTGGTCGAAATTATCCTCGAGGTACTCGCTCTTGGCAAGCTCCGGCGCTATGATCTTACGGAAACGGTGTTTATATTCCAGGGAATAATTATTGGAATATCCGTCCAGACAGTAAAATCCATGATATAATGCCGCCGCCGGATCGATCCCTAAGCTGACCACTCTGTAATCTTCCGGCCGCTGCCCGACATTGTCATAAATATATTCCTGCACCTGATCCAGTACATCTACGGCATAATAATCCCGGAAGCTCATGGCTCCGTACTCCCGGTTCACTGTCTTTTGCAGATTCGGTTTCAGATTGCTCTGAAGGAGAATTTCTTCCGCTGTCGTCACAGTGAGAATCATTGTAACTGTGAACAGGATCACATTCCTCACGCACCGTTTCTCGCAGAGCTGCCGCAGCAGCAGCAAAAGGCAGCATCCCAGCGCAAAATACCACAGGCAGGGGCTCAGCCACAAAACACGGTTGGCCTGAAATCCCTTCAACGCTCCCCAGCCGGAGCGCAGGCTCACACCGATCCCGCTGTCCCACAGTGCGGCCGCCGTTGCTATAAATACAATACATCCGCAGGAGATTGCCAGCGAGCGGAAAATTCTTTTACCGTCACCGGCCCTTCTTCGGATCACGGCGATCACCGTAAATACCGCTATGAGCAGGATCCACCCGTGATAATCCACACTGTGTTGTCCGCCCTGTAACAGGTTCGTCTTCCATTGTTCCCAAAAAGATACCGCGGTCAGCGCATACTCCGCCTTATGCGAAACCGTGCTCTCTCCCACGCCGAAGATCTGCAAAAACAGAGCACCGTTCTCCAACAGATAAGTGAGAAGCAGTAAAATCCATGCGATCCCCTGTGCTGCCGAATACTTTCTGCGCAGTGCCGCAATGATCTCCCATACGGCCCAGATCCCCAGTACCGCAAATCCGGACAGTACCAGAGAAGAATTTGCACCGAAAAATACTACATAGGCATAATACAGCAGCCGCTCTCGAATAGATCTGTCCCGTTCCCGTAGCCGCAGTACACAATACAGGAGCATCGGCAGTCCGTATTGCGACAATCCGTACACCGGCAAAAAGGGCAGATAGGCATACATACAACCTACCGTCATCGCCAGGAAACCTACCGTTCCTTTTCTCCCGCTTAATATGTCGGAATCTTCCGCTGCCCACCAAAGCAGGAGGAACATTCCGACATATCCGACAAAGCTCCCGGCCACCTGCATGCAGGCAAGCGCCGTCTCCGCAGGCAGCAGACGGTATAACAATACGCAGGCCGGTGCCGGCATGGTAAGAGCGGTCCTCGCCGCGCCGTTCATAAATTCCGGCAAAATACCGCTGCCGTCCCACAGGTGTCTCGCCTGCAGCAGATAAGCGATCACTTCTCCATCCAGCTGATCGTGATACACAAATATAGCATCTTTCCCCAGTATCAGATAAGGGATTCCCATTGCCAGCACCGCCAGTGCTCCCAAAAGGAACCAGACATTTTCCGGTTTTTTCATTTTCCTGCGTTCTGTCATCATTCCTCCTGTGTCAGACAATGATATGCCACCGAGATCATTCCCACCAGCCATAACATTCCGGGGAGCAGTCCGTTTTTATAATCCCAGCATCCCGCATCCTGCATGGTGTACCATACTGCCATGCCAAGCGCCGTTATGCCACACATACACACGACCTCCCACCGGATACGCTTTTTCCCGGCCAGTGCGCCGAGCAGTGCCGCAATACTCCCCAGCAGGAACCACACACTGCTGTATTTCAGCAGGAAATTGGTCAGCTGCAGGGCTCCGGTCATCATCAGATCCACATTTCTGGCAGAAAAAGAATCATACCCCCGGCCGTCCAGCAACAGCTGCAGCATCACGGGTGGCATGACATATCCCGCCATGTCCCATGCGATCTGGTGTATATTATCGGAAAAATAAGCCTTGAGATGATAAACAGCGTACTTACGGAACAGCTGCTGTGCGCCGCTGACGCCAAGTGCCTCTTCCGCCTTTTTCTGCAGATCCGTCGGCATCGTTCCCGCATACCGCCCGGACTGCTGTATTTCCTCCCAGCTGTACAGACTGCGCAATTCCTCCGGCCAGGTGTCGTATTCTCTTTCCACCCGCATATGAGACCAGGTAAATCTGCGCATCATTGCCGCACTCACCGTATTCTCCGCCTTGCCGTAACTGCCGGGTGTCTGCCACAGAGATACCGCCGTGAATAAAATCCCCGCGACTGCCGCCAGCAGCACCAGTTCTCCCAGCACTCTCTGTTTTCCCAGCTGTCTGCCGCGGATCAGATGCAGAACCCATACCACCGCAAGCGGCACCAGGCCAAGCCACAGGTTCTCCACGACAAACACTGTGCCAAGCGCCCACCAGACTCCGGCCGTAAACATCTGTCGGAGAGGGAATTTTACTGGATCGCCATCCGCATCCTGACGCAGGATCCCCATAAGCACCGACAATTCCAGCAGCAGGAAAGAAAATCCCGGAGAATTCGGCAGCACCGCCACATGACACTGCAGGGCAAACGGGCAAGTCAGAAGTCCGAGACTTCCCCACACCAGCCACACTTTCTTCGTCATGCCACAGGATCTTAAAAATACGACGCCACTGTAAAATGCGAACAAGATCTGCACCGTGTACACAAAAAAAGGATAAGGGATAGAACTTATGGATTCTATCCCTTTTGCGAGCATCAGAAAAAGAGGGTATCCGATCCCCATATAATCATCACATACAAGAGTATCCGCCGCTCTCAGCCACAGATAACTGTCCCCGAACTCCGGGAAAATGCCAAAAGCTCTGATCATCCAACAGATCCCCAGTACGATCTGTACCGAAATCCCTATGAACAGAAATCTGCCTGCGATCTGCGCAAGCGCCCTGCGTGCTTTCTGCATTCTACTGCTCCTCTAACTCAAAGAAATCTTTTATCAGACCACAGATGTAGTCTACCTGATCCAGCGTCAGTCCGTAATACATGGGAAGTCTGGCCAGACGTTCGCTCTCTCTGGTGGTATAACGGTCCTCCCCATGGAAGCGTCCGAATTTCTGCCCTGCGGGAGCGGTATGCAGCGGAATGTAATGGAATACGACCAGCACGCCGTTCTCCTTCATATAGCTGATAAACCGTGTCCTCTGCTCCAGGTCTCTTGCCTTGATATAGAACATATGGGCATTGTGTACACAGCCTTCCGGTACGGTAGGCAGGTCGATCTTCCCGGCATCCTTCAGCGGCTTCAACTGCTCATAATAGCGGTTCCAGCAGGCCAGTCTGGCCTCATTGATCTCATCTGCGATCTCCAGCTGTGCATAGAGATAGGCAGCATTCATATCACTGGGCAGATAGGAGGATCCGTAATTCACCCAGGTATATTTGTCGATCTGACCGCGGAAGAATTTGCTGCGGTTGGTTCCTTTTTCACGGATGATCTCCGCTTCTTCCACATCCTTTTGATCACGGATCAGAAGAGCACCGCCCTCTCCCATGCTGTAGTTCTTCGTCTCATGGAAGCTGTAAGCACCGAAATCACCGATGGTTCCCAGTGCTTTTCCCTTATAAGTGGCCATAATGCCCTGTGCGGCATCCTCTACCACCTTCAGATTGTGTCTCCTTGCAATATCCATGATGGTATCCATCTCACACGCCACTCCGGCATAATGTACCGGTACGATGGCTCTGGTCTTCTCGGTGATCGCATCCTCGATCAATGTCTCATCAATGTTCATGGTATCCGGACGGATATCCACAAATACCGGGATCGCGCCGCGGAGCACGAACGCATCCGCAGTGGACACAAACGTATAAGAAGGCATGATCACCTCATCTCCGGGTCTGATATCACACAAAAGCGCTGCCAGCTCCGTCGCATGCGTACAGGAAGTGGTCAGCAGACATTTGCCGGTTCCTGTTCTCTCCTCGATCCAGGCGTTACATTTTTTCGTATACTCACCGTCTCCGCAGATCTTCTGATTTTTGACACACTCCTGAATGTAATCTGCTGCTTTGTCCACATAAGGCGGTACATTGAATTTAATATCTATCATAATGCATCCTCTTTTCTGATATGCTTTGGTTATGTTCTAATTTTCCCTGCGCTCCCGCTTCCAGCTTCCCACCGCTGTACCCGGTACATTTTCCGTCACATGACTGATAATATATTTGGGTCTTCCCTTGACTTCTTCATAAATTCTGGCAATGTAATGTCCGATGATCCCCAGGCTCAGCATCAGGAATCCTCCGATGATCAGGATCAACAGGATCACGGTGGTGAAGCCTTCCACAGCTGTCCCCATGATATATCGTACCAGTGTCTGGATCGCCAGTACCACGCTGAAAAATATGGATATCATTCCCATGATCGTCACCAGCTGTAACGGCAGGGTACTGAAGGACGTCGCATTGGTGATGGCATACTTCATCAGGCTCCAGAAGGACCATTTACTCTGTCCGTACTGTCTCTCCTGCACTTCGTATTCCACGGTCTCTGTCTGAAATCCGGCCCAGAAGGTCAGTGCCCGGAAAAAGGTATTGCGCTCCGGCAATTCCAGCAGGACCCGGACCACCTTTCTGTCCAGCAGTTTAAAATCGGAGGAAGCATTCATATCCATTTTGATCAGCTTGCTCATGATCTTATAAAACAGGCCTGCAGACAGCTTATATCCCAGGCTCTCACGCCCTCTGTCGGATTTGATGCCCTCCACGATCTCGGCACCCTGCTGCCATTTTTTCCACATCTGAGGGATCACCTCGGGCGGATGCTGCAGATCACAATCCATTACGATCACGGCATCTCCCGTGGTCAGCTCCAGTCCGGCAAAAATACCGGCCTCCTTACCGAAATTACGGGAGAATTCCGCTCCCCGCACTCTCGGATTCTTCGCTGCCTCTTCTTTGATCCGGTCAAACGTGCCGTCCTTGGAACCGTCGCTGATAAACACCAGTTCATAATCTATCCCGTGTCGGTCCAGCAATTCGCCCAGTACCTTCGCGGTATTCGCAATATTTTGTTCTTCGTTATATGCCGGTAAGACAATTGACAATAAAGACATCTTCTTAATCCCTTCCGCAGTTCTCTGTCTTGACATAGAGGATCCCATCCACTACTTTCGTAGCATTCGGTCCGGGGAATGTATCCATGTCAATGTATTCCTGTGTCATGTAGATCTCACCCACCGTATCGGGATCCAGAAAATTCAGGGTTGCCCCCAGATAATTCTGCATAAATGCCTGATAATCCGCTCCCTTATAGATGAGGTAATCTCCGCTGAGTCCGATCATACCGTCCGTAACCTTCCCCGTGATATCCGTTGTAGGGAATTCATCATAGCCGATGACTCCCACCAATGCAATGGGAATCCCCTGATAATATCCGGGAGTCTGCTCGATCCGGTCCAGCAGGCGTACACAATACGCATACGTCTTCTCGTACTTTTTCTCCAGATTGGAATATCCGATATTATCGGAAATTCCATAATCGAACACCAATACCACCGCCGCACACAATGCTGCCCATTGCAATACCACGTCCGTACGACTCTCCTCAGCGGTATACCGGTCCGCGAACGCCGTCATAAGGATCAGATACAATACCCACTGGTATCGCATCAGCAAATGATAGGTCAGGTTCGGAGAAATGAGCAATATCACATTGGTCAGAAGCGGCATACTGATGCCCAACAGAATCATTATAACGAAAAATGCCGGATTCTTCCACCATTTTCTCCAAATCATACTGCGGATCACTAAAAATACTACCGTTGCCACTAAAATAATGCAGGCCACCAGTGAAAAAATATTGTTCACAAGAACATTGCCGTGAACCGTAAATGCCAGGAAATCCACGTACATTCCCTTTATGGTTGCCAGAATTCCCATGCTGGATCCCATCTGCTCCATGGAATTGATCCCCTGATAAGTATCTAGCACCTTGCCCTGCAGCTTCAACAGGATCTGCAGGATCACATAATACAATACTCCGCCGGCAATTCCCATCCCCAGATAGCGGCATAAATATTTCGCCTTTTCTTTCCAGCCTTTTTCCTCCATGAAATAGAGCAGGATCTTATATACACACAGCAGGATCGTAAAAGGCAGGTACGCCTGATAGATTCCCATGCTGAATGCCAGACACACTGCACCGGTCAGATAGCCTCTGGGATATTTCGCCGTAAACAGAACCGCCAGCACTACCAGGAACAGCGCCATCATGTAACCATCCATGGTAAACACATAGGCAAAAGTAGATGCCAGCGCCGGAAAAGATACCAGCAGACCGCTCACCACAGTAATGGTCACCGGATCCGTCAGTTCCAGCACTTCCGTAAGTACCGCCGCCGTAAGTGCCAGCCATATCAGTCCGATCAGTCCGATCACCCAGGGTATGGTAAAATAAGAAGAAAATCCACAGGCAACAGTTAAAAACCAGCGGCCGGAAGTGATCATATTCTGGTCAAAATACATGCTGCTCAGTCCGTCATGATTCGGAATATCCGACAGCATCACCGGAAGATGGATCAGTAATCCCAGCACCAGCGCCGATACGAACGCGATCCTCCAGGTTGTCTTTATTTTTGTCTTGCTCTCTTTCAAAAGTTCCCACGGTGTCTTCATCCGTCTGTCACTCCTCGTCTAACGTCTGATTCAGGTAGTCCGCCAGTGTCTGGGCAATCTTCTCCCGCCCCGCTTCGTTGGGATGCAATCCGTCATCCGTATAGAGATACAGATCGTCCCAGTTGTCATGAGGATAATAGTCATGATAAATATCGATCACTTCCACATCCAATGCTTCACAGATCCCAATCTCCGCATTGACATAATCTTCCAGTACGCCGCCTCCCAGATCGTACTCTTCACAGGTTACCTCCGGTACCGTATACCAGGTATACGGCGGCGTGATAAATATGATCCGCAGATCCGGATAAGCCTCCCGCAGTTCCTTTACAATACTGCGGATCGCTCCGCAATACGTATATTCATCATACGGATCCGTCACGGACTCAATGGGATTCCCCGCGTGATAATCATTCAGTCCGGATCCGATAAACAAAATCTGTACCGTATCAAAATCGATCTGCCCCAGGTCACCCAGCGTATCTTCAAAATAATCTGTTGCAGCTTCCCGGATCCGTATCGTCTTCTGCACACCGAAATCCTTTACCGCAAAAGATCTCACCAGTCCTGCCGCAGACAGAGAATCCTTGGTATATCCCAGTCTTCTCTCCGCATCCGCTCTTCCCAGAACCGTTCCGCCCAGTCCTCCGTTATAACACTTCAGGCCTGTCTTCTCCTGCAGTTTGGCGGCAATGGAGGTCTCATCCCGGCACAGTCCGTACACACTGTCTCCCAGAAATACCACATCATAGGGGATTCTCTGATACTCGCGGTCCCCCGGGAAAAAAGTCCATAACAAGATCAGGAACAACGCGATCGCCACAATGCTGTATGCAATTTTTTCTTTTCTGTTGCCTGTTTTGATCCCGTTCTTCTCCATTCCTTACTTTATTCCTTACTTATTGCTTACTTATTCCTTACTTTATTCCTAATTTTCCTGCCGTTATCAATATCTGTGCGATCCTTGCAGCTCCGAGGCCGTCGATCAGTCCCCGCTCTGTTTCATAGCATTGCCGACGCAGTCCGGGATCCCTCTGTGCCTTTAGACACCACGCTCCAATGCGCTCCAGTGTCTCCCCGGCAGCCCGGTGCCATGCTCCCGCATAGCCTGCGATCTGCTGTGTCCCCAGCCACTCTGTCAGTGCTTCCTGATTCTCCGCATAGGAAAAGCATACAAAAGGAACTCCCAGCACCGCCAGTTCATAAATCGTCGTTCCGCCGGCGGTCACCGCCAGCTGGCACTGTGCCATCAGTGCCGCCATATCCCGCACATCACAGTGCAATCTTACATTTTCATGCACGGAGGCATACTGTTCCAGTTTCTCCCGGTTGGGGTTGAACCTTCCCACCACCAGATGGTATCGGACCGGGCAGCCGTTCAGATCATATTCCGCCAGCTGACGCAGGATCTCTCCCGCAATATTATCTATATCTCCGCCGCCGGTCGTGATCAGTACATCCGTCGCCCGTTCTGCCACCGCATAACTCCCGGAAGCATCACAGAACTGCTGTCTTACCGGCACATAGGGTGCCCCGAGATACTGCGGGACTGTGTCGCCGTACAATTCCCGGTATTTTTCCGCGGAAGCGAACAGATTATAATTGATCACCCCATCCACAGGATAGGCATGCTGCTGCATATCGTCCAGCAAAAAGACCCTGCCAAACCTGCGCAGTCCCTGCAGATAAGCATCCGTCACCCGGTAACTGTCTACGAGAAATATCTGTTTCGTATCTCCCGCCAGTCTCTCCAGTACCGGAAGTTCTCCCTCCAGATCTTCGGGATCCGTCCCCAGCACTTTCACCGGCATATGGTTACTCCGCAGCAATTCTGCGGAAGCCTCATCCGCACACAGAAAGCACACCTGCTCCGGATGTTCTGTTAATTTTTGCAATTCCAGTGCCACCGTCAGACAGCGCATCAGATGTCCCGCGCCGGTTTTCGCACTGCCGTCTGCCCGAAAATAATACATAGCATCACTCCGAAAAATCAACCAAATCCCAGCTCATGGGCGTTCCCAGTTTTGCATCTCTGGTAATACGTTTGCCCAGCAGTTCTTCATAATATTTGGTATGCAGTCCGCAGGAGGGTCTTACGGAGCGTAAATTCTCCGGAGTGAAGACATCTCCCGCTTTCATATCTTTTGCCACGAACAGGGAACGGGAATGCTCTCTGCTCTTCTTCTGCTTCGGTGTCAGATCATAGGTCACCTTTCCTACCGCCTTCTCGATCATTCGGATGTGGTCCACCATCTCCTTGAATTCTTCCGGCTCCATGGAGAATGCCGCATCTGCACCGCCGTCCGCCCTGCGCAGCGTCAGATGTTTCTCGACTACCTTGGCACCCAGGGCCACTCCGGCTCCCGCTACCGCACATCCCATGGTATGGTCGGACAGTCCCACCACACAGTCAAATACTTCCTTCATGGAAGGAATGGTCTTCAGATTGATATCCTCGTAAGGGGCCGGATAAGCGGACGTACACTTCAACAGGATCACGTTCTCATTGCCTTCTTCCTTACAGGTGCGCAATGCCAGTTCGATATCCGCCAGATAAGCAATTCCCGTGGACATGATGATCGGTTTGCCGGTGCGGGCGATCTTGCGGATAAAAGGAATATCGTTGATCTCAAAAGAGGCCACCTTATATACCGGCACATCCATCTCCTCCAGGAAATCAATGCTGGTCAGATCAAACGGAGAGGAGAAAAAGATGAGTCCCATCTCCTCTGCGATTTTTTTCAGTTTGGGCTGCCACTCCCAGGGCGTATAGGCCGTCTCGTATAATTTATGCAATGTCGTTCCGTCCCAGATGGTACCCTGGGTGATCTGGAAACAGGGATCATCACAATCCAGTGTGATGGTGTCCGGTGTATAAGTCTGTATCTTAATAGCATCCGCGCCGGCGTCCTTCGCCGCCTGCATGATTGCCACCGCTCTGTCGAAATCCATTAAGTGATTTGCAGACATCTCCGCGATCACAAAAGTGGGCGCATCCTCACTGATCCTGCGATTTCCGATCATGATTTCTTTGTTCATAATAGTACCCTTGCCTTTCCGTAACCTGCAAATCTTCAGCTGTTATAGCCTCTTGTGCAGGCACAAATCTGCGTATAGAAATTTTATGGAAATACAATATGTTCGTATTTTTTGTTGTCCCGGATCTCTTTCCAGTGATCCGCCGTCATGCGCATGAACGTCACGTCGTAAGCCGTTCCATTTTTCTCCACACAGGCTTTCTTCTCCTCCACGACCTCACAGCCGCAGATCTTGTGGAGCTGGATCACTCCCTGATTCAGGGTAAACACATCACTGTATACCGCATTTTTCCCAAGATCCAGAAATGCGTGATCATACATACTCATCTCCAGGGCCAGGGCCGCCTGAATACTGCGAAGCTTCTTCTCCCCCACATAATAGGCCCATCCCAGGTCTCCCGCCGGGTTCATAAGTCCCGTGTAATTGATGACACCGGCCGGTGTCCCATCGATCTGTATGATCCAGTAGCTCACATCCGGATCCTGCTGCACTTTGGCGAACCATTTCTTCTGTCCTTCCAGTGTAAGCTTCGGATCGGTATTCATATACCGGGTGATCTCCGGATCCATGCGCCAGCGCATGATCTGTTCCAGATCTTCTTCGGTGATCTTTCTTAATGTAACACTCATTCGCAGCCTGCCTTTTCCAGGAGTTCACGCATTCCTTTTAATTCGATGGCTTCTTCCAGCGGTATGCTTACTCCCAGCTCTTCCTCCAGCTGTCCGATGATCATGACATGTGCCAGCGAATCCCACTGCTCCACATCTTCGATCATGGTGTCCTCGGTGATGGTTCCCGCCGGAACCTTTAATACCTCTTCAATCAGCTTTATGATCTTCTCTTTCATAAGATTAACCTCATTCTCTTTCTTCCTATTTGCCGCAGCCTGGCATCAGACATCCGGCGCTCAATCATACAGGTTTTCCTTTAACCAGTAGGCTCTCTCGGGCCTCTCGGCCAGCACGATCTCATAACAGGTGCCGCCTTCCGGTGTGCTGTCCGTTTTCCGGTAGCCCAGTCTGTCATACATGGTCTCCACCGGCTTGTTTTTCGCTGTGGGCACATATCTACCCCGCAGAACGGTATATCCCTCTTCCCGCATCTGCTGTTCGATGCGGTCGATCACCGCATTTTCAATATTGCGGCCCATGACACGGCAGCTCATAACGAAATCCGTGATCTCCGGCAATTCTCCCGCCGTATCCACGATCGCTGCTACCACAATGCCGTTATCTCCGAACACGTCCGTCACCTGATACAGAAATACCCGTTTCTTCGTATCCTCTGTGATCTGTCGCATCTGTTCTAAGGTATAACGTCTCGTCGTCAGATTGAACTGATTCGTCTTGTTCAAAAGCTGTGTCAGCCGGTCCAGATGTTCCTTCGGATCCACCGGCAGCAGACAGATCTCCAGCTTTTTCACATACTCCTCAAAGCTGCCCGCCCGGTCTTCCATTTGTTTTCTGCCGGCATTGGCCCGGTATTGTGCAGTCTTCTCCCGGTCCTCTCCGGTGATCACCGCTGCAGCAAAATATGTTTCATATATTTTCACCATGGCAGGCGCCAGATCTTCCGCTCTCGCAGGGAACTCCGGCACTTCCACTTCCGGAAGCATCTGCCGTACCATCTCCCGCTCCGCTTCACTGTCATCGAAAAAGACAAAAGAATCGGTCCCCAGGTTCAATTCTTGCGCTATTTTCCGGATATTGTCCGGTTTCGGATCCCAGTTGATCCGCTGCGCAGCGAAATCCTCCGGGCGAAGCACCATATGGGGATGATGCTCCAGGATCTCCATGGCATCCGCTTCGTTATTCTTGGACGCAATGGCCAAGAGCACACCCTGACTCTGCATGATCTTCAGTACGCGCTGCAGATTTTTGTAGGCCAGTCCACTGTGATCTTCCGATAACACCACCGGGGTATGATCTGTCTCTCCCGCCAGGCCTCCCCACAGCGTATTGTCCAGATCCAGCACCAGCACCTTTTTCGGCGTGCGGTATTCCAGTGCGGCCCGGTAGAGGATCTGCTCCGCCAGTGCCGACTGCATCTCCATCCCCCAGAGCACTTTTCCCATATACCACATTTTGGGAGAAAAGGCTTTCTCTTCTCCAAAATGCTCTGCCAGCGCACGGTAAGGGAAGCTCCTCACATTGGCATGCTTCTGTTGCAGATTTCTAAGCTCCCGTTCCCAGATGCCTTCCAGCTGTGACTTCCTCCCGGTATCCGCCAGCACGGCAAGCTCCACCGCCCACAGATAAGCATCCGACACGTAGAAGACTCCTTCTTGCAGCAGGCATCCCTCCAGTGTCCGGAACCAGTTTCCGATCTTTCGTTCTGCGGTGACCGGATCCAAATCATGCTCCAGCAGTTCTGCCAGATCCATGATCAGAAACGTGATCTCCGCATGATAAGTATGATAAGAAGACTGCGGATTCAGCAAAGTCCCCAGTTCGTTGCCATAGCCCTCCGCTTCGTAGACCTGTGCGTTTTTCTGAAGCATGCGGATCACCATATTCATATTCACATTGGACAGCACTGCCAGTCTTCCTGTTGTCATAATCTCTGATCCTTTCGGAATTATTTCTCCTCCGTCATCAGACGGTATTTCATCTCTGCGATCTTCCAGTCGGTGAGGTTGTCAATATCCTGTACCTCCAGCTCTGACACGACAAGCGGCAGGATATTTCCCACCATGAGTTTCTGATTCACGGCAAAACGTTCCGTGCGGAATACATAAAACTGACCCACATCATGATAATGAGGCTGCAGGTCCTGGGATCTGCTGTCCAGATATTCCGGATATTTGAATACCAGCCGTCCCTGTTCCACCACCATGGCTCTCTGGGGTGGATAGGAAAAGCTGACCACAGGGATCAGGGTATCCGCATCACTTGCTTCCAGCTGCTCCACGGCATTGGTCAACTTCTGCGCCGTCACAAAAGGGGCCGTAGGATAGATACAGCAGGCAATGTCAAAATGCATCCCCCGCTTCTCATACTCTGCCAGCACCTCTGCCAGCACGTCATTGGTGGTAGCAAAGTCTCCGGAGGTCGCTTCACTCCGGAAAAAAGGAACCTCCGCACCGTATTTTTCCGCAATCTGTGCGATCTCCTCATCATCCGTGGACACCATGACATGGTCAAACAATCCGCTGGCCAGTGCCGCTTCGATAGAATATGCCAGGATCGGTTTCCCGCAAAATTCCCTGATATTTTTTTTCGGGATCCGCTTGCTGCCTCCCCTGGCTGTGATAATGGCTAATCTGCTCATTTTCCTAACCTCATCTTTCTCATGACCGGTGCCTTCCCATCAGGCCCGTAATTTCCATACGAACTGCCGCAGTCTGTAGTACAGATAGAACCGTAGATCACTCTTTTTCTGCATGGCGATCAGCTTCTGTTCCTCTGCTCCGGTATGCTGCAGATAATATTTATTTTGGTCAAACTCCGGAAAATATTTTTCCGTACCCTGACGTAATTCCCTGATAAAAGAAATCTTCGGCTTCTTCACACCACTCATATAAGAGAATAACGTGATCGCATAATACAGCTCCGTGAAACGGTATTCGATCTCCTGCCGGTATTCCGCAAGGAACCCCCTGTCTCTGCACTCGGTATATAAAAGCTCCGCCGCCTTCATGCGGTCCCTGCATTTTTCTTCTGTGATATGATGCACTGTGGATACCGCGTGCTGATAATAATAGTAAAGCGGCTCCTCCACTCTCGCAAAATGCCGGAAATACAGACTCCACAAAGGTCCCGCGCAATTATCCTCATAAAAAATATGTGCCGGAAAATCCAACCGGTTCTCCCGGATCACACTGTGCTTATAAATCTTCAACACCATACTGCCGGGCCGGATAAACAGACTTTTATGCTGTTCCTCCGTCAGTTCCCCGGTCTGATCCGGTGTATTGTTGACGATCACTTTTCCGACCTCAAAGGTATGATGATCCACCAGACTGTAATCACAGCCGACCACATCCGCCCCGGTCTCTTCCGCCTTTTTTAACAGCTTCTCGTAATAATCGGGAGATACCCAGTCATCGCTGTCGATGAAGCCGATCCATTCTCCCTCCGCCACCTTCAATGCTTCGTTCTTCGCACCGCCCTGTCTGAGATTCACACGGTTCGGAAGAATACGCACCAGTTCGGGATATCTTTTTTCATAATCCAGCAAAATCTCCAGAGAATCATCGGTGGAAGCATCATCCACACAGAGGATCTCATAATCATACAGTCCCCGGATGGTCTGTCCCACCAGGCTGTCCAGACAGTAATTCAGTTTTCCCTCTGCCGCCATATTATAGACGGGTACGATGATACTCAGCTTTTTACTCATACCGTTCCGCGCTCCACTTTTGCCCTGCCGTCTTCTACCCGGTAGACAATGTCACATTTCTCAATGGTCTGCAATCTGTGTGCAATGATGATCAGCGTCTTACGGCCGTGCAGCCTGTTGATGGATTCCATGATGGCTGCCTCCGTATCATTGTCCAGTGCGGAAGTTGCCTCATCCAGGATCAGCACCTCGGGATCATTGTACAGCGCTCTGGCAATACCGATACGCTGTCTCTGTCCTCCGGAGAGACGGATACCCCGCTCGCCGATACCGGTCTCTAAGCCTTCCGGCAGAGTCTTGATAAATTCATCCAGCTGGGCCTCTTTTAAGACTTCCCACAGTCTCTCTTCATCGATCTTATCTTCCGGCACACCGAAAGCCACATTTTTACGGATGGTATCATCCAGCATGAAGATCATCTGGGGAATATAGCCGATGTTTTTCAGCCATTTCCGGTAATTGCCGGGGTCCTTCACATCCACGCTGTCCGCATAGATATGTCCCGTACTGGGCTCCAGCAGTCCCAGCAGAATATCCACCACCGTGCTTTTGCCGGCGCCGGAGGTTCCCACGATACCCACGGAAGCTCCCACCGGGATCTTCAGATCCGCATGATCGAAGATCAGACGCTCTGTGTTGGGATATGCATAAGTAATGTCCTTCATCTCGATGCTTTCTTTCACATCCAGCTTCTCATCCTCATCGGTAGCAAAGGACATGTCAATATTCTGTCCGTTGATCTCGTCCTGCAGATTATCGCTGACTCCCATGAAGAAGGGTTCAAAATAGGCGATGGAATTGATCTGATTATTGATACGGTTGACACAGGGCAGTAGTACCAGTGCCGCTGCTGCCAAAGTTCCGAATACCGTCAGCATATTTTCCGTGGATACTCCGGTCGCCACGAGGAAGATCATGTAGCCCACCATTGTAGCTACACAGGCTGTCTCGATCAGCAGCTTCGGCACCTGATTATACAGACTGTAACGCTGTACGGCATCCACATATCCCTTACCGCACTTGCGATACTCGGATACGAAATACTGCTCCTTGCCGGAGATCTTCACTTCCTTAATTCCCTGTACCGTCTGGGAGATCCATTTGAACAGACTGCTGTAATAATCCTGATTATCCTTGCCTGCCTTGTACATGATCGGCTTCAGGACCCGCTTGATCAGCCACATCAGAAGCAGCAGTACCACCGCCATCAGGATCGTCATGGTACCACTGGAGATAAAGCAGTAGCTGATGACGAACAACGATACCACCGTATCGGACAACAGCTGTAAAAGTGCCAGGATCAGGGCATACATATTGTTTACATCCGAAGTGATGCTTCGCTGCACCACTGCAGTATCCGCATTCAGATAAAATTCATACCCGCGGCGCAGATAGTTGCGCATCATGCGCTCCGAGGTCCGGAACTGGTTCGTGTATACGAAAGATAATGTCAGCTTCTGCTGGAAATAAGTAAACAGATTCTTCACTACGAATACCAGGATCAGAAGTACCATGACAATGATGGAGAAAGTCCGGTAGCTTTCCACTCCCAGGATCTCATAGCAGGCTTCCGCCACCCGGCTGTGCTGAACCGCTTCGGGGTCAATGACGATCTGCATGACCTCCACCAGCATTCCCACACCGGCGGTCTGCAAAAAGGCGCTGATCACCATGAGAAAGATCAGTCCCACCATGGTTCTTTTCTGTTTTTTATCTAACAGAACTCGTAATTTCTTGATTATCTGTATCATTGATTCTCTCCAAACTTAAATCTGTTCGTTCTGTCTGTGGATCAGTGGATCTTCATAAGCATCCATGAAATCAGCCCCCAGACGTACCGCTTCCTCCGCAAAGGGGAGTCCCTTTACTTCCGTAAATACCGTGACCACCTTTTTGAAACGCAGTCCCGGGAAGAAATTCAACATTTCCATAGGCACGGTAGCATCGAACTGCGGATACTCCGGGAACAGCTTCCGGTAATCCAGTTCATCTCTGGGATGCGGTTTCAGGAAGATGGTGCCTTCTTTCTCATACATTTTGATAATGTCACGGAAAATCCGTTCTCTGACATCCAGCGTACACAGAGGATCCGTGAGGATCAGGATCTTGTCCCCCACCCTGCTGCTCTCCGCGATCTGATATTCCAGTTCCTCTTTATTTCTGACAAAAGCCTGCAGGAGCAGCTGCTTGTCCTCTTCCGTCAGCCGGTCCTCGAGCGGTTTTCTCGGTACTTCGATATATCTGGGGCAGGGATAACGGATGGCTGATATGTCATTGACTTCCATATCGATACAATATTTGCCGTAACCGTTCTGTACAAAGATCAGATTCAGATACATGGATAAAAAGGCCTTGAGCTTAAAATGGCCTCTGTTGTCATACCGGGCGGCATCGAAATTCTTCAGACAGTTCAGACCATCCTCCACTGCATGATAGCGGATATGATTCTGATTCAGATAATACCCGATGGGGTCGGAATCACAATAGACATAAATATCCTTGTATTCCTTCAGGTTCACCGGTACGTAAGGTGCCTCCAGTCTGGCATATTCCCGCGTAAAACGGATACGGTTCTTCAGATTCCCCAGGAAATTCCCGGTATCCAGGCGGTATTTTGCCAGCTCCGGGAAAAAGTCCTCTCTCTTCTCATCGAACTCCAGGACTTCCTCAAACAGGCCCGTGCTCTCCACCCGGGCCTTCAGATTTTCAAAATTGTTGGACATTTTGGACAGCACTAAAGTAGCAGTTCCCGCCTTCCTCGCAGGATCTGCCTCTGCCCGTATTTTTAACTCTTTTAAAAACGTCACATATGCATGATAGTAAGTGTGACATATATAAATTCTGTCTTTCATATACCAGTCTCTACTATTATTGCTCAATATTACTTTATTGTTATAACCATTTGGATTTACTATAACACACTTTTCTCTTCCAGTAAAAAATCTTATGAAATTTTAAGAAAGTAGGGGACAGTTCTGCCATTACAGTTCATATACCCAGATTCCCCAATAAGAGTCGTCCGTTTCATAATAGCCCACGAGCTCCAGACCCATGCGTTCGGCATCACCGATCTCGGCACCGGAAAACAGGTATTCACATCCCAGTTCCCGTAATGCATCCATATCGAACTCCAGTCCTTCATACACCAGGGTATTGCCCTTTTTCAGTTGCATATAATTACCGGTAATACTGTTGAATAGATAACACCGGTTTCCCCACAGGTCAAAGTATACCCGTACTTCCTCATTTTTCTCCAGCTCTGCTGCAATAACTTCTCGAAAGCGGTGCTTATATTCCAGAGGATAATTATTGGAATATCCATCCACCGTATAAAAACCATGCATCAGGGACGGAGCCGGACTGATCCCCAAATGTGCCACACGGTAAGTACTCTTGTCCCGGCCGATAGCATCATCTATTTTCTGCATCAGGTCCTCTGCGAACCAGCTCTCCCAGGAGATATATCCCGTGACATCTGAGCCGTTATTGATCTGGTTCACATTCAGATACATGCCTGAATTCACTTTGAGCAGCTGAAGTGTCGGAAGCAGACAGATCAGAATGACCGCAAGCTTTCCCGCCTGCATCCGCGCATCCGTATGCGGCACTTTTGTTCTCCATAGCACTGCCGCTGCCCATGCGAACTCCAGATACCATGCTGCCGGGTACAGCCAGTAGACACGGTGCATCTGAAAATAATGCAAAAAGCCCGTGGCATTGTTTTTCCAGTCAACCACTGCCGTCAAATGACAAAATGCATAAAACAGGGCTATGGCGACCAAGAATAAAAAGTTGATCACAGCTGCCTTATAAAGGATCCGGTCGGTCTCTTCCTTTTTACAAAATGCTCCCAGGATCAGGAACAAAATAATGGGCAATATCAAATATTTATGTAACGACGGTGCGTGCTGTGAGCTGTTTAGGAAAACGCTCCGGAAGGTCTCAAAAAACGGCGTTGCGGAGGATATCATTTCCTCCCGGTGGCTGACATAGCTGCTGTTACCAATGAGTATCTCCAGGATCAGCGCCCTGTTAACGATCATATACGTTAACAGCAACTCTCCAAATCCCCATAGCAGCCATGAATTCTTTCTTTTTAGGATCACAGCGATGATGATCGCCAGGAGCCACAGACCTAACACCACATATCCCGTATACACCAAATGGCTGGTGAGTCCAAACACTGCAGTGATCACAAGTGCCTGAATTACATTTTTCCGTTTCCAAAAGCATAAAAACGCATACATGATCAGTGGAATGCCAAATTCCGACAATCCATAAATCGGATACAGCGGCAGGACGCTAAAACAACTTCCGGCGATCACCGCCAGAATACTACTATCCGTGCTTTCCTTTACCAGGAGATACATTCCCAAAAAAGCCAGGAAAAAGCAGATGATATACTGGATGAGAAATGCAATTCTTGTGGGAAATATACAATACAATGGCAGAAACAGAACAGCGGAAGGCTGCATACCACTTGCATTGACCCCTCCAAGCATTTCCGGATATATAATACTCCCATCCAGTAAATGTCGGACGGAAAGCACATAATTCATAATACTTTCATCTAATTGATCGTTGATCTCAAAGATACAACCATCCCCAAGAATAAAATAGGGGAGAAAAAATACAATCGCAATCAAAATGCCCATCCACCACAGAGGGATTCTATCCAGCCACAGGAGAAATCGGTTAATCTGTTTTCCTATTGCAGTTTTTTCTTTAGAAATGAACAATAATATAGTCCCCCTTATCCACGATATATCCATCCTGTGGATATTCCGGCAGATTCAGTGACTCTTCTTCCGCCTCCGCATATCTGTCGATATCCCCGCAGGCCACCAGCCGGTGTCCGTGCATTTCAAAAAATCTCACCAGCTCCGCATCGGAATCAAAGGCATAACGTCCCCAGTCGATGACCGACAATGCCGGTGTCTGCGACACCCACACACCTTTGGAACCACGATTGTATTTATCCAGCAGATTCGGATCGATGAGATCCGTGATCCGTTTCATCTTGAGGTATGTGGTCGTGCCATAGTTTACATAAGCATCCTGTATAATGCTATAAGGGATTTCATAGTTGCCCGTGAAGATCACCGGTTTGGAAGTATCAAAATCCCGCTCCAGATCCAGTGCGATCTGATCGACCGTCTTCACCGCCGCATCGTATTTCTGTTTATCAATGTAGAACCATTTCGTCATATCTGCGCACTGATTCCAGACAATTACCGCAAGCACGAGAATCGCAATCCCACGCACGCCACGACAGATACGACTGTTTTGAGGCTTCTGTGTCTTCCATTCCCACCATGTTGTTACCTGCCACACCGCATAGACAAAAAGCAGTGCCCCGTAACCGCAGAAAATGGGCAAAAACTGTGCCGAACGGTACAGTGTTGCCTTTCCTTCGATAAATAACAGCGAAAATGCCGCCAGATAAGCCGCCGGCAGGAGGATCAGTGCCCACAGGTCTCTGCCGCGGATCACCCGCACCAGGGTAACCACTGTAATCACGACCGCCGATAACACAAAAATCCGGATTGGCAGATAAGCATAAGCAAACACACCGTACAATACAAAAGTACGTTTCAGAATCATGATCAGCTCACCGAAGGCTCCGGGCTGCACCATCCATCCTAACATCTCCGTCACGGAACGCTGTACTGCTTCTCCCTGTAAATATTCCAGATGAAATGCCTTTGTAAGCACTACGATCATCAGGCTTCTCAGGAGCACTGCAACCAGAGCCGCCAAAGCCCCTCCTGCCAGTGTGCCAAAGACTCCTCGCTCCCCGGTCCGGGCTGTACGCTCCGTTCCCAGACGGATTCTCTCTGACAGCAACAATAGCAGAAGTCCCGCCAGCCACAGGATCATAAAGGATTCATAACAGCCCATGGCAATCCATAAAAATACCGCAGCTGCCACAAGCTTCGTCACAGTCCGGCAGTCCGGCTTCTCCCAAAGACCGGATCCCTTGCGCGGCTTCCGCATACTGTTCTGCCACTCCCTCATATAGCACAGACTGACTGCGCAGCTCAGATATCCGATGGCTATCCCATTGTGGAGAAAATACGTGAATACTTCGCTGATCAACGGGCAGGATACAAATACTGCCGCGAAAAAAGCATACCCCATCATGGGAAGCTTCTCACCGAACACCGAATAGAACAATGCCGACCACACGATTGCTGCTGCGATCAGAAGAATTACCGCTGCAAAATCCGTTACAAACGGAACAAATTCCGCCAGAGTTATCACTTTATTCAGCAGAAACAATACCCACCGCCCCACAATGGCGATCAGACCCTCCTCGAAATAGTATAAAGATGGGGTGTCATCGATGCCGATGGCGGTATTGGTCACTTTGTAGCCGTATGCGCCGATGGCCGCAAGCAGTAGGATTCCCATATACAGCCGGCTCTCGCAAAGTTTATGAATCATCCCGTTCCAGTCTGCTGTTGTTTTCGTTTCTCTGTATTTCTCCATTCCTTTTTGTCTGCCCCTGTTCCTGATCTTATCGCTACTCTATCGTCTTCGCTCCAATCGATAAATCACAAAATCATAATACATATAATGGAATTCCAGCGCTTCTTCGTAGTCATATTCATCTTCCAGTTCATTGGGTGTCCCACCCTGAAAACAGATATACCAGAGATTCTCGTAGGAATCCAGCTGGCTGTAATCCGTGAGTGCGTCCGTATTGACGAAAGGAAGACTGTATAATTTATAGCCGATGATATAATAATGCAGCTCCGGATGATATACATTCAGGAAAATCGTATGCGTATAAGGTCCGATGACCGCATCGTTGTCCGTCATCTGTGTCTCTGCAAAATTCTCATAAATCTCCAGGCCTCCGTCATACTCTAGACGGATCTCCGAGCTGTACTGGATCAGGAAACACAGACAGGCCGTACCAAGGATGCCACCGGCCCACCATTTTCTCCCATTTGTGCCACTGCTCTCCAGGATCTGTGCAAATCCCACCGCATACCACAGCATGACGAAACCCATACCCGGGAATGCATAGCGTCCCATGAAGCAGTTATTCACCGTAGCAGAGATCACTCCACCCACGATCCCGGTGAGGGCAAACGCCGCTACCGCAATGGCCGGAGCTACATTATGATGCTGACGTACCCAGTCCACGGCACCATAACTCAATATCAGGCACAGTGCCATCCCCAACAGCACCACAATGCCGATGGGTGTCTCCACCGCGGAAAACCATTCCTTGAAATAATCCATCACAGAATTCAGGGTCGCCAGTTCTGCGGTAGAACCGTCATCATAACGCATCCGCAGGATGAACTGTCTGCAGGTCACCGCCAGCCAGGGGGAGAACACGATCGCCACTGTGAATCCGGAGATGAAAAATCCCTTTACCAGATCCTTTCTGTGGCAGATCAGGATCGTCGCCAGGAAAAGCATATAAAATAAAAAAGTCTGTATCAATGCAAACGTATGACAGTACACCGTGCAGATGCTCGCCACACAGAACACGATCCATTTTCTCCGGGTCGCTTCCCGATAAATATCATAAGCCGCAAGTCCCGCCAGTGTCAGGAAAAACAATGCCATGGCATACATCCGCACATTTCCCGCCTGCACACTGAAAATAGGCATCAGCAGGGAAAATGTCATAAAATATACCGAAATCTTCCGATCGAACAGCTTCGCCACGTAATATTTTCCCAGCAGCATATATCCGGTCATAAAAAGTACAGACAAAAGTTTCAGTGACCAAAAATGCGTTCCACCGCCGCACAGATGATAAAACAGCTTCAGGATCACATAGTAGAACGGCGAATGATCATCCGTCGCCGTAATATAGATCAGCCGTTTCCAGGGCAGGGATACCATCGACGCTGAATACGCTTCATCATACCAGAGGTTATTTCGGATGCTGAAAACTCCCCAGAGGAGCAGTGCGATCACCGGAAGCGCATGCCACAGCAGCAGCCATCCTTTTGTCCGTATAAAATTATCTGTTTTCCTGCTGCATGTCTCCATGGAACCTTCTGTCCTTCTGCTTCCTATCTTCTTATATTCCCTGACTTTAATACCTGCGATACAGCACCATATCCGCATCTCTTCCCAGTTCTTCATACCCTTGTTCGCGGCACTGCCCGTCGATCTCTCCGCCGCTTACCGTAGCCAGATATCTGCTCTGAAGCTCCGTCAGATGCTCCAGAAGATATTCTTTCTCACAGCAGCTGATACCAAATCCTTCCGGTGCCCCATACAGAAGCTGCCATTTCAGATTTCGGTTGCCCTCCGGCGTATCGTCCCCGAAGGTCCAGATCACCACATTATCGTAATTCGGTACCTGATCGGTATTCATGACCAGCTTTTCTTCGAAGATCTGTCTCCAGTATTCCACCTGTGCTTCCCGGTCCTCCGTGACATACGGTACCTGATAATCATAAGGCTCCACCGCCTTGTAACTGTACAGATACAGGAAAGCCGCTCCCAAAAGCACCGCTTTCTTATAGTATCTGGTCTGGAGCATACTCACGATAAAAATTCCCGCCGCAATAAAAGTCAGGAAATGTTTGCTTCCTTCCACCATTTTATACATCAGCAGATGGGCAAACAGCATCGCGATCAGACTGAAGGCGAAATGCACTTCTATGATCAGCTGGTTACGCAGCCCGGTCTGTTTCTCCCTGCGGTATGCTCTGAGATCCAGAAAACTCTGCACCAGCAAAATGGCAAGCAGCAACAGATAACCGTCAAAAAAGGCTCCGGAAGCCAGACCGCTCTTCGCACCGGACACACAATGCCTGTAGAATTCCAGGCCCTTCCAGTGCAGCGTTCCGAAGAAATTCCGGAAGCCGGCACCAATGCCGTCGGTGAAAAATGTCGTGATCCAGTCTGTATAGAAAAGCGGCGTAAAATATTCCGCGCCCAGATAGTGCTTGATCAGCACATACACCACTCCCGTACAGGCCACCACGGAAACGGAAACGATCCAGCCGCTCTTACGGCTTCTGCGGATCCGGAAAAAGCAGGCCAGCAGCAAAAACAAAAGCATGTACGGCCGCATCAGGGTCAACAATACCGAGACAATAAACATGGCAATCAGCTTGCCCTTTGTCTCCTTATTCAGATAGGAAAAAGCCAGTCCGTAAAACAGGATCAGCATGCCAAAGCAGATGACCTCCGGCATACCGGACAGCATGTATCTGGTGAACAGTGTGTACAGGCCAAAAAGTACCGTCAGGATGCCCAGCTGCTTCCAGGTGGGTTTCACCAGCCATACGAACACGAACATGGTGATCGTCAGCAGTACGATATTACAGATCACCGGTGACAGCAGATTCCAGCCGAACACCAGTCCCCACAGGATCCAGGGAAATACCAGCACGGGACTCCAGGCTGCGAAAGACAGCTGCAGCGCATGACTTTCGTTAAATCCGAAATACCCTCTGGGAAATCCGTATTTCACAATGCTTTCCACCTGTTTAAAATAAAACAGTTCATCGTTCCATTCCGAAGAAGGCAGATAGACCTGACCGATGCTCCTCCCCTCTGCCGCCGTCCGCACCAGACAGCACACCACGGGAAGCAGCGCCATCAGTACTGCCTTCACCAGTGTCAGATATCTTTTATCCTGTTTCCACCAGTCCGTAAATTGCTCTTTCTTCATAAAAATATTTCTCTCCCTATTCCTCCAGATGGATCTTCTCACGGATCACATACTGGGGAGAATTATTCATGCTGATGTAGATACGTCCCACATATTCTCCGATCAGTCCCAGCATGATCATGATCATGCCGCCGAAAAATACCAGTGCCGCCATCAATGCGCTGAAGCCCATAGGGACATTGGGATTCACCAGCCTCTTGATGATCGTATAGATTCCATAGAGAAAACCCAGTCCTGCGAAGCCCACACCGAGAGATGTTGCGATCCGCAGCGGTTTCACGGAAAATGCCGTAAATCCGTTGAACCACAATCCCAGCAGCTTCTTGAGCGTATAACCGGAATTGCCCTCTTCCCGCTCTCTGTGACACACCGGCACATTGGTAATGTTTTTCGTGGCACGGAGCACCAGTCCGATGACATAAGGATACGAATTCTCATAGCGGATCATATCCTCCACCACGAACCGCTTCACCGCAAAATAGCTGGAAATATACAGATTCGCAGGCTTGTTTAACATCATCCGCGTCATCAGTTCATTGACCTTGCTGCCCAGATTCCGGAATGCGGAGTGCTGCTTGTGTTCATAACTGGCATAGACAGCATCAAAGCCTTCCTCCAGCTTATTTAGCAGCTTATCCACTTCATCGGCGGGGGTCTGTCCGTCATCATCCAGGCACACCACATAATCTCCGTCAGAATGTCTAAGTCCCGCCATCAGCGCCGCATGCTGTCCGAAATTCCTGGCGAAGCCGATGCCCTTGATATTATCGTATTTTTCACACAGATCCCGGATCGTTTCCATGGTATTGTCCGGGGATGCATCATTCACCAGAAAAATATCATACGTATACTGTGTCAGTTCCTGCATTTTTTCGCGGATCTCCGTAACTACATGGGGCAGCGTATGCTCCGAACGGTAGCAGGGGATCACAAAACTTACTTTTTTTATTCTGTCCATTTTTTGTTGCTTGCTCCTTCTCAATCTGCCGGATTCACGGCTGCCATCCAGACAATATCCCGGTACACGCCGTCAATACACACATCGTCTCTTAACAGTCCTTCTCTGACGAAGCCCGCCTTTTCATAGCTTCGGATTGCCTGCAGGTTCTCCGACAATGCCCGCAGGTAGACCCTGTGCAGCTTTTCCTGCTCAAAACAGTACCGTAACATCAGCTTCGCCGCCGCTGTGCCGATCCCGCGGCCTCGGGCGCTCTCTTCTCCGATGAAGATTCCGTACTCCGCCTTATTGTGATGTCTGTCAATATCCCGGATATACACAGATCCGAGGGGAGTATCCCCTTCCAGATCACAGATGATCATCTGCACCACATCTCCGGTCTCCACATGGGTCCGGATCCAGTGCTCATGAGACTGTCTGGTAAAAAGCTCCTGATAGATAAAATTTTTACGCACGGCATCGCTGTTACGCCATGCCACGATCCGGTCCGTATCCTCATGGGTCATGAGGCGCAGACAGATCCCGGCCTGCGTATCCCGGTAGTTCTCAGAAATTGCTTCCGATGTTTTATTTTTCGATGTTTTATTTTCTGCTGTTACGGTCTGCATTGTGATCTCCTTACTGTCTGTAAGCATTGCACAGCTCGATGACTCTCCGGATCTCATCCTCCCGCATCTCGGGGAACAGAGGCAGTGTCACACAATGTGCTGCCAGATATTCCGCATTGGGGCAGTCTCCCGGCTGATATCCCAGATCCGTATATGCCTTCTGCAAATGACAGGGAACCGGATAGTGCATGTTGCACTCCACATCATGATCTGCCATATAGCGGATAAATTCCTCATGATCCGGCACCGTGATGACGAACAGGTGGAACACCGGTGTGGTGTTCTCCGGATGACGCTGCATGGTGATCAGAGGATTCGTGATCTCCCGGATATAGCGGTGTCCGATCTCCTGACGTCTCTTCGTCCACTCCGGCAGGTATTTCAGGCTTACGCTCAATACCGCACCCTGCAGTCCCTCCAGTCGATAATTATATCCAATCTCATCATGATAATAACGCACATCGCAGCCCTGATTTTTCAGGCGGTCAATATGCTTATAGTACTCTTCCTTCTCACAGGTGACACTTCCGCCTTCTCCGAAAGCATAGAGATTTTTGCCCGGATAGAAGCTGAAGCATGCCAGGTCTCCCAGGGTTCCCACATTTTTTCCTTCAAACTGTGCCCCATGGGCCTGTGCGCAATCTTCCACCACGAACAGACCGTGACGGTCTGCGATCTCGCGCACGCCTGCATAATCGAAAGGCTGACCGTAGAGATGGACACCGATGATCCCCTTCGTCCTCTCTGTGATCTTCGCCTCCAGCACGGAAGGATCGATCTCCCAGGTATCCGGCGTACAATCTGCGAACACCGGCGTGGCTCCCGTATAGCTGACGCCCCATGCCGTGGCAATGTAGGTATTTGCCGGTACGATGACTTCATCTCCCGGTCCCACTCCCAGGGCCAGCATGGCCAGATGTAAGGCGGAAGTACCGTTGTTCACGCCACTGGCATATCGGCTTCCCACATAAGCGGCAAACTCTTTGTCAAACGTATCCGCATATTTTCCGCCGGAAAAGGCGGTCTCCCTGCATACCTTCTCAATAGCCTCTCTGTAGGCATCCGCATGTGCCTCTACATCTCTCGTCAGATCGATTCTCTTAATATGTGCCATTCTGTCGTCCTTCTTTCGCTTATATGTGCTTTTTGATATAAAACTCGTTGAATAACCTTGCGATCTGTACCAGATAATTACAGATCGTCTTGAATACCTTAACGGTAGTATTATAGTCTTCCTGCCACTCCACCGGATAATCCAGTATGGTCACTCCTCTTTTCTCCGCCCGGAGCAGGAATTCGATCATATAGAACCATCCGTTATCCCGGCTGCAGCCCTCGATCAGTGAAAGTGCCGTCTCTCTGCGGACAAACGTGAATCCGCAGATGGCATCCGTGGATTTCATCCGTAAGAACAGCTTTAACAGAATCAAAAGTCCCTGGGATGTGATCCTGCGGTACCATTTTCTGCCCCTGGTATCGGATTCTCTGGCAAAACGGCTGCCGTTGATATACTGGATCTCGGGTTGCGTCTCGAAGAGGTGAATAGCCTCTCCCAGATGCCTGATATTGGTGGAAAGGTCGATGTCCATATAGCCTACCACATCACCGTGGCTTACTTCCACACCTCTGCGGAATGCGGCGCCCACACCGCGGACATTGATCCTCTCATATTTTACTTTATCATATTTTTTACACAGATTTTCTGCGATCTGCGGTGTCTCATCCTCGGAACCGTTATCCACGATAATGATCTCATAGTCTTCAAAAGCAATGCTTTGCAGATATTCCACCGTGCGGGTCACACCGCTCTCTAAGCGCAGACGTTCATTTAATACCGGAAAAATAATCGTAAACATCATTTTGTCAGTTTTTCCACTCCTTCGATTACGTAGTGCTGTCTCTTAAAGCTCATATTCAGGATCACGGACAGATATTTGAAGATCAGCGTCAGCATGACGGACATCATGAAAAATCCAAACGATATCAGCGTCATGAGACTCATCCAACCTTCCACGGGACGTACCGTGCTGAAGATCGAATACACGATCCAGGCAAACATGATCATCATCACAGAGAACAGGATCACACTCACCAGCATAGAGAACTTCTCCAGGACATTGGTGAAAATGATCAGCGTATCCAGTGCAAGACTGCTGCGGGTGCTGCGCTCCTCCCGGTTCCTGGCACTGCCTGCCTTCTTTTTATTCTCATAGACCAGCGTATCCGCCTTTAGTCCGCAATTCATATACATCGCCTTGCGGTAAGGAATGTACGCATTCATCTGATTCACACGGTTCACTGCGCGGCGGGATATGATACGGAATCTCTCCTGACGCAGCTTATGGGTATTACGGCTTCCCAGATTATATACTGCATAGAACAGCCGCGAGGTCAGTGCCACATCTCTCCCCGGAGCGGCTGCCACCACATCATAGCCTCCCAGTGCTCTGTCATAAACATCCATGATCAGTGACGGCTCAAAATCCGGCAGGCATCTGTCGAATTCGAACAGGAAATCTCCCACTGCCAGGTCTCTTCCGGCATTCATGGCCATCTCAACTCCCTGATAAAAGCTTAAATTGATCATGCTCACCACATGATTTCCACTGCTTTCTTCCAGAAATCGATGGATCTCCTCGATGGTATTGTCCATGCAGCAGTCATTCACACAGACAATCTCATATTTTTCGAAATGTTCTTCCATGGTGCCACAGACCGTATTCAGGAAATCACGGATGTGCGCACCATCGTTGTGCAGATACAGCACGCAGGATACAAAATTTTTCTCTTTATTCAGGATTGCGGTTCTCTCCATAACGTTTCCCCTATATCTATTATTATTTATAACCACTCGGAATGGTTATCCTAATCTAAAAAAGGATCCAGATCATATACCGTGTTGATCTTGCCGGATAAGACGCTGATGAAGGTGGGGTTCTCGGATAATGCCCGGATCACGGTAGGTCTCGAATCATCGATCTCTGAAGCCTTCAGGATCGGCTTCATGGAGAACAGTGATTGCTCATAGCTGAATGTATACTCCTCCCGCAGATATTTCCGGGCCAGCGTAGACATATACTCCCAGGCACTCTCCGGTCTGCCGGGACAGTCGTTGCAATTCCCCAGCCAGCCGCTTCTACAGATATTGCCGTCCGCCCCCACGCAGGAGAACTGCGGTGTAGCATCGTAGCTTGTCTTATGCGGTGTAAAAGTCACCGAAGTCAGGGAATGATATCCCGTCCTGCCGAAAGGCATAATGGAGAAAAACGGTCCATCCATTACTGTAAATCCGATGTCCCTGAGCTTGTCACCTGTTTTGCACAGGATGATCTCACATAATTCATACTTCAGTCCGAAGGGTTCTGCCGTGACTCCCTTTACCTTTTCCAGCACCTGATTCACGGAAGCGTAAGTGGCATTCAGCACAAACGGTGCCCGGTATACCTCTCTATGGTCCTCATGCAATGCGGTGATCTCATAGCAGTCTGATTGTTTTACGATCTCTGTGATCTGCCGCCCGAAGTGCAGCTTCACTCCCGGATATTTCGCGATCTCCTCCATCAGATGATCCCGCAGGATATGGGCATCGTAGGTATACTCCTCGGTGAGAAAAGCTCCGTCGCACAGCCCCGGCTGGAAATATTCTTCCACAGGAAGCGCCTTACAGGGAATCCCGCCATCCCGGCAGAACTTCAAAAATTCCGCCGCATCCGTCCAGGAAAAATGAGCGGAAGTGGCATAAATCTGTTGAAACGCGGTATGAAGACAGAAGGAATAGTCCTCTGTAAAACGCTTGAAATATCCGGCGGATTTCATGGCCGTAGATAGAGACCTCGGGTAGTGATATCCCATGTGTACCCGGGCCTGATTGATATATGTGGCTCTGGTAAAAGGAGCCTCTTCCATCTCCAGCACCTCTACCTGTTGCCCTCTTTTTGCACAATACAGCGCCGCATACAATCCATACAGCCCTGCTCCTATGATCAGTTTGTCCATTTCTCTATCCTATCTCTGTCCCTGTTTTATCTCTGTCTCTGTTTTATCTCTGTCTCTGTTTTATCTCTGTCTCTGTTTTCTCATTTTCCGTCTTCCGGCCTGTTCCGCACATCAGCGCCACCAGATACGGCAGTGCCAGCATCACCGGATAGACATATCGCATCTGCACCGTGGGGCCTAACAGCATCGTCCCATAATATCCGGCGATCACCGCCAGTGGCAGACAGTATCGCTTTCTGTCCACGATCACAAGTATCGCCGCCAGTGCCAGATACAGCCACAGATAACTGCCCGGCACGAACAGATATTTCAGTACCGGAAGCTCCAGATAACTGTTCCCGTCCGCCCATGTCTCCAGGCGGTCATACAGTCCCGGCCATTTGCTGTCTTTGTAGATCCCTCTGTTGTTCAGGGTATCTTCTTCCCATCGTGTCTGTATATATCCGAGGCCCTCTCTCCCCTGCACTTCATTCACCGCCGCATGGGTGACATCAAAGGGAGATAAAAATCCTGCATCCACTGCCAGTGCGGCATTGATCATATCTCCGGGATAAAATTTCAGCAGATGAAAATAGGTCCGCAGGAAATCTCCCGAGCGATAACGCACCACATACGTGTTGGTATGTCGCTTTACCGGATCCGCGATGCCGGGATCATAATCCCTGTAAGCCTCATCCAATATAAAATCATTCACCAGTGCCCGATCCTGCTCCGACATGGTACCGTCATCCTCAGGGAGTACTCCCACTCCTCCGTGGTAGATCATGCAGCGGGCCATCTGCTGGATCGGCATACTCAGCATCTCTCTCCTGTCTCCCTGTTCCGCGTGCGTTGCGGAGAACACTGCGGACAGCACAAAAAGCCCTATACAGAAAGCTGCCACACTTACCGTAAACAGTCTCCCCCAGAGCTTCCTCGCTCTTTTTCCAAAGCATACTGCCAGAAAAAGAAATGCTAATAGTACAATCATAGCATATTTTCCGTTATTGCGAAACAGTATCATTCCCACTGTTCCGATAAAAAACAGCAGATCCCGGACTCCGGGACGCCATTCTCTGCGGTCCTCCAGCAACAGATCCGTCAGACTGATCAGCTGCAGCAGTAAAAAAGCACTGAATACCGTATCTTTTGTCATGCTGACACTCATATACCAGTGGAACGGGAAAAACATTCCAAGCAGCAGCATCACGATCTGCCAGCCTGCCGCCACCTGCCGTCTGTGCAATACCAGCACACCATAGGACATGCTGCCCGCCAGCAGCAGCATCTGCAGCGCAGTGTACAGTGCCATTCCGGCATTCATACTCCCGAACAGCTGCGTTCCCAGCCACAGCATCCCCTGTAAAAGCAACGTGTGCACGATCGGATGATGATCAAAATAATAATGCTCCACGATCTGTCCGGTCTGTACCGGTGCATCATAAGCACAGATTCCCGGGTAATATGCCAGATATACCGGAAGCCATGCAAGGCATAACAATAACAGACTTCCGAAAAACACCTGTGCCCCGGAGCGGTTCTGTATCCACGCGGCAGATCTGCTGAACACGGCATTGTCTTTACCGGTATTGTCTTTACCGGCACCCTCAGGTGCCGGCCTCTCTGCCGCGCGATAGACCACAAACATTCCGATCACACCCAGTAGGCATCCCAAAAGCACGGTCCACAGCAGAGTGCTTCCCACATATCCGGCCGTCCACAGGATATTGCCCGCAGCCCCCAGATCTTTTTCTGTTTTTACGAAAAATACAAACAGACATCCCAGAACGCAAAGCAGCACACCGCCTCTGCGTCTGGGAAGTATTCTCTTCTCCTGCATATTATAATCCTTTACGTTCCTGATGTTCCCCATGCACACGGTTCAGACGATACTCGAAATCCTTCCGGTCCTTGGCCGCCATAACTTCCAGCATCATACCGGAGAAAAACGACTGGATCCCCGCCAGCAGAATGAATCCGCAGGCGATCAGCGTCGGGAATCTCGGCACCAGTCCCGTATTCAGATACTCCAAAAATACCGGAACAAACAATATCACCGACACCACTGCCAGCAAAAATGCCAGCATGCCGAAGAAATGCATGGGTTTATAGTTTTTATACAGCTGCAGCATCTTGCGGATCACGCGGAAACCGTCACTGTAAGTATTCAGCTTGGACTCGCTGCCCTGGGGACGGTCACGATATTCCACCACCACATTCTCTACCTGCATGTTATAGTTCACCGCATGGATCGTCATCTCCGTCTCGATCTCAAATCCTTTGGAGAATACCGGGAATGTCTTCACGAATTCATAACTGAACGCGCGATAACCGGTCATGATGTCCTTGATATCGGAATGAAACAGGCCGTTGATCCCCGCACGCATCAGACTGTTGCCGAAATTATGAAACGGCCGCTTATTTTCCGTAAAATAAGTAGACGACAGGCGGTCTCCCACCACCATATCCGCCTGATGCTCCAAAACCTTTGCCACCATCTCCCGGGCACAATCCAAAGGATACGTGTCATCTCCGTCGATCATAAGATAGCATTCCGCATCGATCTCACGAAACATTCTGCGGATCACGTTTCCCTTTCCCTGGGCATATTCATGACGTATGATCGCTCCCGCTTCCGTTGCCAGTTCCACGGTACGATCGGTGGAATTATTGTCATATACATAAGTCACCGCCTCCGGCAGGAACTTTTTCACATCGGATACCACCTTGGCAATCGTCTTCTCTTCATTGTAGCAGGGGATCAATACTGCAATTTTATCCATTTTCCATTCCTCTTATCTCTGCGTGTTAAAAGTGCTTATACAAAGTTTATTGTACCACGCTTGTTCCATTACAGCCACTATTTTTGCTTTTTCCCGCGTATTTTTCTTGGGGGCGGGCAAAAGCTATGATATAATGAGCCTCAAGGAAGAACAAGTGGCTGCGAAGCAGACATTTGTTTTTCTGGGCTCATTAGCGAACGAATATCCTGCGAAGCAGGATGTAAAGTGCGATAGCACGAATTCGTGAGCTTATAATGCAATGAGCGCAAGTGAGCCAATATGCTTGCATAATTGAAATTTGTTGTGGTTACGGAGGAATTGTTTCCATGAGTGGATCTCAGAACAGATCTTGTTGCAATATCATTTACCGCCTGGGGCTTAACATTGTCATGCTTCTGACACTGTTGCTTTCCATGCTGCTGTTCGCCGGCAGCTTTCTCACGACCTGCTATGCCGACAATATGGAGACCCAGCAGGTTCTGCTGCGTCCGGACAATCCCCTGTGGAATCTGTTGGAGCTGGCAGGCTTCGGATTACTATTTTGCGGATGTCTGTATCTGTATGAAAAAATAGGAGAGAAATTCCGTCGCGGACTGCTCGTTTTTACTTTGACCTTTGTATTTGGGCTTGGTATCCTGCTGATCCTCTTCGGACGCACGGTTCCCGCAGCGGATGCTCTGTCTGTATACAATGCGGCTGCGGAGTGGATCCTGGGAAATACTGATATTATCCACCCCACCGTTTCTTATCTGTCTTATTATCCACAGCAGATCGGGCTGATGGCTTTTTTGGAGCTGTTGCTCCGGATCTGGAATCTCACCGGCCTGTCCGTACCGGCCTGGCACTTTATCAAGCTGGTCTATGTCTGTCTGTTGTGTGGGGCGATCTGGTTCCAATATCTGTCGCTGCAATATCTGTGGCCGGAGAATTACAAGAAGATCTCTTGCTGTTATCTCGTCTTGGTATGCTGTAACCTGCCCATGATCATGTACAGCTCCTTCGTCTACGGCGAGATTCCTTCCTTCGCTGCTTTGTCGGTGGGATGCTATCTGCTGTTGCGGTTGCTGGGGGGCGTCTCTCCGGGCGGCTCCTCTCGGGACAACGTCTCCCGAAATGATGCGCCCTCAGTCACCGCCTACGATTACGTCCCCCGCATGCTCCGTCAGATACTTTTCACAGGCTTCGGCAGTATCCTGTTCCTCACACTGTCTGTGATGCTGCGCAAGAATTCACTGATCCCGATCATCGCGGTACTGCTAGTGCTGTTGTTCGAGGCATTGCGTCCGGGGCGGAACGGTAAGATGCGTCTGGGACTGCTCATCATGGCGGTATGTCTTGCTGTTACTTCTGTGGGGATTCTGCCGCTGGTACAGAAATGTTATGAGAAAAAGGCGGGGAACACGTTAAGCTCCGGAGTCACCGCCATGTCCTATCTCGCCATGGGAATGCAGGAAGCTTCCCGCGGCTGTGGCTGGTATAACGGCTTCAATATCGATACTTACGATACCGCCGGCATGGATACTGCACTCGCCAACGAGATCAGCCGTCTGGCGATCGACGAGCGCCTGACCTATTTCCGGGAACATCCCGGCTACACAGCGGACTTCTATCTTCACAAACATTTATCCCAGTGGGCGGACGGCACCTATGCCAGTAGACAGGCTACCCTGGCTACCTATGGAGGGCGGAGTGCATTTTTCAAGGAAGTCTATGAAGGTTCTCTCAGCGGGGGATATATCGAATGGTGCAATGCATGGCAGAATGTTCTGTATCTGGGCGTGTTGGTGTTCTGTATTGGCAGTCTTAAGAACCGTCGGAAGTCTAAAGTTGTCGGGCACATGGCTGACCAAACGGCGGTGCATACCGCAGGGTGCACTGCGGACCACATGGCGGATCAGCTTGATGCGGATCAGCTCGGTGCGGACCGTCATGGCGCAGATCGGCATGGCGCGGATCGACATGGCGCGGATCGGCTCGGTGCGGACCGGCATGGCGCGGATCGGCATGGCGCGGATCGACTTGCCGCGGATCGGCTCTACATCTACGTCGGCCTCATTGCCGTACTGGGAGGTTTTCTGTTCCACACCTTCTGGGAAGCCAATTCGCGGTATATCTTCTCTTACAGCCTGTTGCTGATGCCCTACTGCGGGGCCGGAGTCTATACCGGGATCTGCCGGATACGGGATGGGGTACGGTCGAGATTTCATTAACATTTTCCATGCAGTATTATACTTAACTTACTAACTTGAAAGTTACGAGCCATGCAAAAATAGAACGGAATACCTCGGTGGGAGCTTGCTCACACAAGAGGTTATTTCGTTCTATTTTTATACGGCGACAGCCGTCAATGAAATAAATGTGGAGCGTCCTTTGCGACACATTTATGAATTGAGTGCATGGCTCGTAACGTAGGGCTGCCATAAACCGGGCGAACGCCTGCCGCAGGCATTCTGGAATATATAATTTCCTTGTTATACCTTCCGGTTTTCACAATTTGGGTATCAGCAACAAAACAAACTTCTCATACCCTCAAACTTTCCACAGCGTGGGTATCAGCAACGAAACAAGCTTCTCATACCCTCAAACTTATTAAACTACTACCTATCTAGTGGACATTTCTTTTTCTGTATATACCCATTTTAAATGGCAAAACCAATAACTGGACACCCATTTTATTCCTTTAGAACCTTTTTCGTGATATTCTTGATCTAGAAAGGATTTTGACTATGTCACAGAGCCATTTTTTTACAGATGAAGAAAAAGCCGAACTATTGAGCAATCCATATACCAGCTATGTCTCTAACTGCAGAGTTTACTATTCCCTTGCCTTTAAGCAGCTGGTCATCAACAATCTTAATAAAAACGGAATGACTTCCACAAAGATTTTTCGCCTTGCAGGCTATCGTGATGATCTGTTTTCTCATTCTTATCGAAAACACATTATAAAAAGAATCCGTATGGAAGCCGAAACTCCGGAAGGGCTTCGGGAACCTGCCCGTCCAAAGAAATCACCTGCTAAAAAGAAGCATAGCGAAACAGAATTTCGCGAATTAGAAAAACGTGTTCAACTTTTGGAACAGCAGATTGAATTCTTAAAAAAAAGCCGTCATTTACGGGAAACAGGTCAGTTGATTCCACCGCGCAATTCCAGCTGATTCAAATGACTCTGGCTTCTCCGGAAAATATTTTAAATGTAACCGAATTATGCCGTATAGCAGGGGTTTCCCGTTCCGGTTATTATAACTGGTTGAAAAATGGTCAGAAGCCAAGTCAAAAAGAATATCAGGATCAGGCAGACTTTGCTTTAATTCAGGAAGCATATGCATTTCGAGGCTATGATAAAGGTGTAATGGGAATTTATATGCGCCTTCTGCATATGGGTATCCGTATGAATCATAAAAAAATCCGACGGCTGATGCGAAAGTATGGGCTTTTCTGTCCGATACGAAAAGCAAATCCCTATCGAAGAATGGCAAAAGCCATGCAGACAAATTCTGTAGCGGATAATCTTTTAAAACGGGAGTTTAAACTCCACGGCCCAAGGAAAATATTTTTAACTGACATTACATATATCCCGTTTAAGGACAGCTTTCTGTATTTGTCTGTTATCATGGATTCGTTTACGGATGAGGTGCTTTCTTATGTCCTCAGCGAAAGCTTAGAAGTAGATTTTGTTTTACAAACAGTAAAACAGCTTATTGAGAAGCATGGAATCTCTCCTGATTCCGAAGCACTGATACATAGTGACCAGGGATGCCACTACACAAGTACATCTTTTCAAGAGGTTATAGCAGATGCAGGACTTCGTCAATCCATGTCAAGACGCGGAAACTGCTGGAATAATGCTCCTCAAGAAAGCTTCTTTGGTCATATGAAAGAAGAAATCCATCTTAAATCAAGGAGATGGGCAACTTTTTCCGAAGTAAAAGAAGCCATTGATGACTGGATTGATTATTATAATAATGACCGATATAAAATGGGATTAAAGAACCTGTCTCCCAAAGAATTTTATAACTATATACTAACTGGAGAGTATCCGATAAAGATGCTTCGTTAAAATTGGGCATAGAAAGAGCTGACTGTCCTTGACACGGGTAGTAGTTTAGTTCACGCTGAGGCGGAAGAAGGGCACAGACTAGCTTGATCCTATCTCCTGTGCCCACGTTGAGGCAGAAGAATGGGCACAGGCGGAACTTGTCCTGCCTACGGCAGCCCTACGTTACGAGTCATGCACTCAATTCATAAATGTGTCGCAAAGGACGCTCCACATTTATTTCATTGACGGCTGTCGAGTGTGTCCGTTGGACGCACGGTATAAAAATAGAACGAAATAACCTCTTGTGTGAGCAAGCTCCCACCGAGGTATTCCGTTCTATTTTTGCATGGCTCGTAACTTTCAATTTACATCAATAATACATCGCTCCCTGTAAAAATCCCCAAAAATAATACACTCCGCATACGAGGTGCCACAGGTAAGCCATCCACTGTACTGCTACGACAATCCTTCTCTTCCGGGTGTCGGCATTCGCTGTCGCGCGGAGCAGTACCAGCAGCGCTCCCACAAATGCGAAGAAGATTCCGTACATGTAGCCCCAAGAGAAATTGAAATCCACCTCCCGGAATCCTTTTTCATACAGGAAAAATGCCATGAGGAAGCTCATCACATACACCTGCCAGGAGAAACGGTAGATGCTGTCCTTGTGCAGTTCCTTGTAGTTCAGCAGAAGTACCAGGATCGGGAATCCGATGGCCAGTCCGATAGCCAGGGGCAGATTGCCACAATACTGCGCCCATACATGGCCAAAAGTAAATCCGATGCCGCCTTCCTGTCCCTCCTGCGGTACGAACACTCCCCGGAACTGGTAGAGCAGATCCATAAAAGTCGGAATAAAACATACTCCCAGCCACACCGTGGGGACAAAATTCCGGAATCTGCTGCGGAACATTCTCCACAGCATCAAAATCCCCGCAGCTCCGACCAGCACTATGGTAAAACTGGGTTTCGTCATGGTCGCCAACAGCAGATATAATGCAAACAGAATATAATCTCTCTTATGCTCTCTGCCCGCATTTGGCTGCTCATACACCGGCAGCAATTCACCATACTTAAAAAATGCAAGAATTGCAAACGGCCGTGCCGCCATATAGGTGGCATTGTGGAATGGATTCGGCGTAAATACCCCGAGATATTTGTATTTGATACCGGGGAGATAAATCCCTGTCGGCGGATACACCATCGACACAAAAAACAGGGATACCGCTACGGTTCCAGTGAGGATCCCCGGAAGCCAAGGTTTTCCGGGCATAGCTTCCTGTAGCTTTGCTCCCACATGCTTGTCCAGCATCACCTTCAGAGCGATCATTGCTCCGCTGTTTAACAGCATCGTGGCCAGTGCCATAGCCAGCTCCGCTCCGCCAGTAAAGGAGGCGGTCACCAGATGGATCGTCGCCGCCAGCTTGAACAAAACCGGGTAAGGGAAGCTGTAACCGCTGTCCAGTCCCTGCATCTCCAGAATATATGCCTTCATATCGGAATGATACAGTCCCGTTCCCAGCATGCTTTCCACACACTGCCGGTAAAACAGCCAGAACGTAACTGCCGATGCGATGGCTACCAGTGCAGCAAACACCGGAATTTCTATCCAATTTTTCTTATTTTCTTTCAAAATACCGTTCCCTGCCACTTTCTGATTCATTCCGCTATTTCCCATGATCCGGCACGGCTCCACCCATTGCCGGATCTTATTTCAGCTTCGTGTAATAAGCTACCACCTTTTTCACTGCATGGATCACATCTTCCACATCGTCATCCGTCAATCCGTAATACAGAGGAATACTCATCACCTCGTTGTAATACTTCTCCGCATTGGGGCACAGTCCCTTCTGATATCCCAGCTTCTCATAATAGGAATGCCAGTAGACCGGCAGGTAATGCACCTGAGGGCAGGTATTTTCCGCATACAGAGCATCGAAAAACTGCCTTCTGTCGCAGTTCAGGTTCTCCAGATTCAGATGCAGCACATACAGATGCCAGGTCGTGTCAGACTCAGGGATCTCCTTCTGCAGGATCAGTTCCGGCATTTTGCCGAACGCTTCATTATAACGCTTATGGATTTCTTTTCTACGCTGTTCAAATGCAGGGAGCTTCTTCAGCTGGCTCAATAGCAGTGCCGCCTGGAAATCCGTCATACGATAATTGAAGCCCAGCTCTACCTGCTCGTTGTACCACAGCGCATCGGTGGGATGTACCATTTCTTCCGGGTCCCTCGTAATGCCGTGGGTACGCAGCCGCATCAGATGACGATACAGCTTCTCATCATTAGTCGTGATGGCGCCGCCTTCTCCGCCGGTCACCGTCTTGACCGGATGGAAGCTGAAGCAGGTCATATCTGCCAGGCTTCCCACAGGCTGGCCCTTATATTTCGTGCCGATGGCATGCGCGGCATCCTCAATCAGGATCAGATCGTGCTCCTTACAGATCTCCCGGATCTCATCCAGCTCCACTGCCTGACCGGTGAAATCTACCGCAACGATCGCTTTCGTCCTGGGTGTGATCAGCTTGCGGATGGACGCCGGATCGATATTGTAGGTCTCCGGATCAATATCTGCGAAAACAGGCTTCGCACCCGCATATAATACACAGTTGGAGGATGCAGCAAAAGTGATCGAGCTTACGATAACCTCGTCTCCCTCACCGAATCCCGCCGCCAGCGCCGCCAGATGTAAAGCAGCGGTACCGTTACATACCGCCACTGCGTATTTTGCATGGGTCAGTTCACACAGATGCTGCTCCAGCTCCTTCACCTTAGGTCCGCTGGTAATCACATCCGCAGTCAGCACCTTGGTTACTGCCTCTACATCTGCCTGATCAATATATTGCCGTCCGTAGAAAATCTTCTTCTCACGTACCGGTTTTCCTCCAAAAATGGCTAACTGTTCCATATTTTCTTCCTCCTGTAACATCTTCATTTCTTTTCTATCCGCTGCTATGATGCAAACATCTGCAATTTTTAGTCTTTTTACTCTTTTGCCAAATCTGAATTTTCAAAAGGCTGCCACTCGTCATTCACTGCTTCATCTTATCATATTGCCGGGAGAAAAACAACAATGGTGTTGGCAGCGCCACTCTTGTGAAGTATAATAAAACTATCTGAAATCAGAAGGATCACCGGATTCGCCAGATCTGACAGAAAGGATGCCCTATCCCATGAACAAACAAACCATACGTAAAAAATCTCCCTGGAAATTTCTGCTTTTTGCCCTTGCCGCGCTTCTGTTGGCCGGCATTGTAACCAGCGGAATTCTTTATTTGAAAATATATGAGCCCAGGAAGCGTTCCTCCGACCTTGGCAGATTACAACAGGAATCCTATCAGGGCATATTTTTGTCCATGTCCGCGCCGGAAGCTTTCCCCGAAGACATCTATCCCACCTATATGGGATATGACGCGGTATGCGGTTCCCACCGGATTGCATCCTTCTCCGACCTGTCCGATTATCTGGAAACGGCCTTCTCCTCCGGAAATGAGGTATCTCATGTCTTCCTCGTGCTGGATCCGCTCTCCCTATGGAACAGCAGCCTGCACAGCGATGCCCGCTTCTCTGCCTCCCTGGACGAAGACCTCCTGTCCTATGTGGATACCTACGCCGGCGCCGAATTCACCGTCATTTTCTCTGCGCCTTCCCTAGAATACTGGCAGTCACATGCCAATGGAGATCTGGACACTTACTGCAATGTGTTCCGGGTGCTGGCTTCCCCTCTGTCCGCCAGAGAGAACGTGACACTCTGCTTCCCCGGCCAGGAAGAATGGCTGATCTCAAATCCGGATGCCTATGACACTCCCACGGAATTAACTGCCGAAGCCGCCCGTTCAGTAATGCTGCTGGTGCTGAGCGGCTCCCTGCAATACCGGAGCACAGAAAGCGATAACAGCTTAGATCATTTTTACACACTGGTACAGGATGCTGTAAATTCTCCGGCTGACTATCCCGACCTGTCCGACTACGAGCTTATATTTTTCGGCGACAGTGTCATGGGAAATTATCATGATTTTGCTTCCATCCCCGGAGTCGTCCACGCTCTGACCGGTGCCACCGTGCATAATCTGGCAATCGGCGGTTCCTCCGCTACCCGGAGTAGCGATGACGATAATTCCTTCCCGAATGTCGTACAGGACTTTTTAGACCATAATACGGAAGAACTTTCCGGTGATAAAAAACTCTGTTTCCTCATCAATTACGGCTTAAACGATTATTTTGAGGGATATTCCATCGCCGATTACCAAGACGGGCTCCGCACCGGCATCCGGGCTATGCGGGAATCCTATCCGGATGCACGAATCATGGTCATATCCTCCAATTATATTCTGTCTTTTGAAAAGGGAATGGCACGCATCGGTGACGAAGAAAATGTATTAGAAGACTATATTGCCGCGGCAGAAGAAACCGCCGCGGCTGAGAATGTTGATTTTCTGAATATCAATGATGCTCTGCAGTGGAATGAACATAATGCCGCAGAATATCTGGCAGATTCCATTCATCCCAACGAGGAAGGACGCTTTCTGTTCGGTGTGGAGGTGATCCGTTCTGGGAAATAATCCCTGTCCTTCTCAGAACCTTGCTGTTACCAGTGAATATTCTCCCACAGTATCGATCACTTCATAAGGGAATTGCAGGTACTGCAGGTCTCCCTCATAGAGTACCATCAGTCCATCCCCGACGGCTTCCGCCAGTTCCGCTCCGGATTTTTCCGGATAGATGTAGTGATAACGCTGTGTGTAATCCTCGCTCTGATAATACCGGGCATCTATTCTGCAGGCATACTGGATCAGGATCTCCGTGGCTGACTGGTTGAACTGCCACCCCAGATTGCCTGTGATGTACAAACTGTCATATCCTTCCATGCCGTCAGCTTCGGCTACGGCATCCAGGAAATCCCTGTTGTAATACTGTCTGCTCTCTTCCGCATACTCTGTAAAATACGTTGTAAAAAACAATACACTGCTGACTACATACACAGCCATGATAACCGGTAAGAGTTTCCTGCATTTGTCCACTGCCAGTGAAATACCATAAGCGCACAACACAATCACCGGGTAGAAGATAATATTCACACGGTTAATGTTCACTTCATAGGTGATCAGGCCAACCCAGATCCCCGTGATCAGGAATCCCCACAATGCCAGCATCTGCATCTGTTTTTCAATCTGTTTTTCCTTAAAAAGGCGAATTGTAAATACAATGATTCCTATAAATACAAACGGTATCGACACATGATATAAGGGTCCGAATGCCGGAATCGAATTAAAGAAAATGTCCGGGAGCTGCAGGAACACCCTGCTGAATAATGCCCACGCATTCCTGCCCAGCTGTGCAAAGGAAAAATTTAAAAGCAGTATATCCGCGCTTCTGAGACTATCCGGAAAATATTGCATGGTAAAAAAGGGCGTTTCGATGGTCCTGCCAAAGTGTATCGCATTGATTCCCAGGACGATCACCTCCGGCAGGGCAACCACAGTTAATAGCACTGCGCACAGCAACCCCTCCCGGAATTTCAGTTGTTTTTTCCACAGGCACCATATAAAAAATACAAACAAAAATGCCGTGACGGAGTACGCCGCTATTCCATAACAATAAAATGTCAGGCCGAAAAAGAGCATGGATAAATACAAATACCGCCTTTTCTCCAGTCCCAACAACAGCAGATAAAATGCCAATAAAAATACATGTGGGAACAGATTACAGTCCAACGACCAGCGGCTCTGCATGAACTGCCAGGGATTCACCGCCGTCAAAAGCATCGCTATAAAAGCAATCCTCTCATTAAACAGCTTTTCCGACACTAAATATACCAGTGCAACCGCCCCACAGGATACCAGCAGCATCGGCAGTCTCACTGTCACAGTGCTAAAGCCAAACACCTTGATAAACGGCACCATACAATAGGATAGCAGAACACTCATCTGACTGTATTTCCAGGCCTCAAAATGAACCGGCAGAAACGTGCCATAACGGTCAGTACCGTATTTTGATAGTGCCCATGCATCCATGGCTCCCATGGCTTCATCCTGGTTAATCCCATCCGGCACTGCCGCAAAACGGATGCAGCGCAAGATAAACGCCAGTGCCAGAATGGACCAGAACAGAACTTGCTTTTTTCTCATTTTAAAAAAGGCAACAAATTTTTCCTGTGTAATAAAACTCATGATAGTAGTATCCTCTTCAACCTGATTATTCGTTGTCTTATGCAGCTGTTGTAAAAATGCATAAGTAAACTACTATCTTATCATACCACATTTGAAAAAAATTGTCGCCTATTGTTCTTTGTGCCTAGCATTGCCCAGCATTGAAAGGTAAATCTACTTTTTCCTTATCCTGCACACTGATCTCTTTCCCGATCTGTATTTCAATCAGTTTCAGCTCCGTTTGGGCGATCACGGTGTGGTTGCATCCGGCAGGCATCGTTACCACATCCCCGGCTTTCACCTGCTTCTCCGTGCCGTCGATCACGGTCATTCCCTCTCCGGAGATGACGACCCAGACCTCATCACGGTGCTTGTGATTATGATAGTTCATGGAATGTCCTTCATTCAGCGTCACTTTGATGGTCATCGAGCCGCTCTCGACGTCCAGCACGCGGAAGCTTCCCCAGCTCTTCTCTGCGAACATGATCTGCTGTTCGAATTTATCCACGAACGGCTTGATGTAGGAGCTTTGCTCTTTGTCAGATACGAGAATGCCTTCCGGCGATGCCGAGATCACGACATCATGCAATCCCATCGCCAGCACCGGCACATCCATCTCATTCACGATATGCACATTGGAGCAGTTGTCATTCAGCACTCCTTTTCCCACGACAGCATCCTGCATGGCTTCCGTCAGAGTATTCCAGGTACCAAGGTCCTTCCACTGACCGGAGAAACGCTGCACCTGGATTTTATCTTCTTTTTCTACTACCGCATAATCAAAAGAAATCTTCGGAAGAGTCTCATACTTTGCAAACAAATCATGATAATCCGTAAAATCGATTAATTTATGGGCAATCTCCATGACATACTTCAGCTTATAAGCAAAGACGCCGCCGTTCCACAGTGCTCCCTGTGCGATATACTCTTTTGCCACATCCGCAGTCGGTTTTTCTTTAAAAGTCGCTACCATTGCGGTCTCATCCGATGACTTCGGAATGATGTAACCGTATTTTTCACTGGGATAGGTGGGTTCGATCCCCATCAGCACCAGATTCGCCTCGCCTTTGTCCGCCTGGGCAGAAAGCCGCTTCAGGGCTTCAAAATAATCCGCTTCCACATAAGGATCTACCGGACAAACGACCACAGATTCCTCCGGGGAGATCTTCTGTACGTCCACCAGATAAGCAGTAGCCAGCGCGATGGCAGGAAATGTATCTCTTCTACAGGGTTCCACGGAGATTCCGACATCCTGCCCCAGCTGATTATGGATCGCGGATACCTGCGTCTTGCTCGTAGCAATCGTCACCGTCGCTTCGGTATCCACCTTCTTGATCTGGTGATAGACACGCTGCACCATGGACTCGTAGGAGCCGTCCTCCTGTTTGAATATTTTGATAAACTGTTTGCTTCTGACATCGTTGGATAGGGGCCATAGGCGTTTGCCGGAGCCACCCGACAGTAATACAATGTTCATATTTATCTCTCCGCTCTCATTGGATTGTTCAGGAAATCTTCATACGCCAACCGGATACCGTCCTCCAGTTCCGTCATGTAATGCCAGCCAAGTTTCTCTGCCTTGCTAACATCCAGAAGCTTTCTGGGGGTGCCGTTCGGTTTCGTCGTATCCCACTTGATTTCTCCGGTGTATCCGACTACCTTTGCCACAAGTTCGGTCAGTTCCTTGATCGTCAGTTCCTTGCCGGTACCGGCGTTCACAGTCTCATTGCCGCTGTAATTGTTCATCAGGAATACGCACAGGTTGGCGAGATCATCCACATACAGAAACTCACGTAGCGGAGAGCCGTCTCCCCAGCAGGTCACCTCTGTCTTACCCTCTACTTTTGCCTCGTGGAAACGACGGATCAGTGCCGGCAATACGTGGGAATGGGTCGGATGATAGTTATCATTGGGTCCGTACAGATTCGTCGGCATGACAGAGATGTAATCTGTACCGTACTGCTTATTCAGGAATTCACAATACTTAAGGCCCGAGATCTTCGCCAGGGCATATGCTTCGTTCGTCTTCTCCAGTTCGGAGGTCAGGAGACAGTCTTCCTTCATCGGTTGCGGTGCCATCCGGGGATAGATACAGGAGCTTCCTAAGAATTCCAGCTTCTTACATCCGTTCTTCCATGCGGAATTGATCACATTCATCTCCAGAGTCATGTTAAACCACATGAAGTCTGCCAGAGCGTTCTGGTTTGCTACAATACCTCCGACCTTGGCTGCTGCGAGGAACACATACTCCGGCTTCTCTGCCGCAAAAAATTCCTCTACCTCTGCCTGACGGGTCAGATCCAGCTCCTGATGCGTCCGTGTGATAATGTTTGTATAGCCCTGCCTGTTCAATTCACGGACAATGGCAGAGCCAACCATTCCTTTGTGTCCTGCGACATATATTTTAGCGTCTTTTTCCATCATTTTCTTTTACCTTCTTATCCTATTTATCTTCCAGCCACTACCGTTACCATGTGCTATCCTCATAGCATCAATGTTGCGTGTCTTGATAGTTCTCACTTTTTGCAATTTACTTTTCAGCGTTCATTCTTATTTTTACTATCTTAGCATAGGCCATTTGATAATCATTACGCTTTTAAATTCTTGGTAGTCTTATTTCACAACACCTTTTTCCAGGTACTCTGCCAGATTGGTACGGATATGTTCTTCCGCTCTTTCCACAGCGACCTTCTCCATGTCGTGTTTCGTCATCAGTTCTACCAGCTGTTCGAAGCTTGTCTTGGTCGGGTTCCAGCCCAGCTCTGTCTTCGCCTTGGTGGGATCTCCCCAGAGATTGACCACATCTGTCGGGCGATAGAAATCAGGACTTACTTCCACGATGACCTGACCGTTCGCCTTGTTGATTCCCTTTTCCTCCAGGCCTTCTCCCTGCCATTCCACTTCGATGCCGGCATAATGGAATGCCAGTGTTGCGAACTCACGTACAGAATGCTGTACGCCTGTCGCAATGACAAAATCTTCCGGCTTCTTGTTCTGCAGGATCAGCCACATGCACTCCACGTAATCCTTCGCATAGCCCCAGTCACGCAGGGAATCCAGATTGCCCAGATACAGCTTGTCCTGCTTGCCCTGTGCGATTCTGGCTGCTGCCAGGGTGATCTTTCTCGTCACGAAGGTCTCGCCGCGTCTCTCGCTCTCGTGGTTGAATAAAATACCGGAGCAGCAGAACATGCCATAAGCTTCTCTGTATTCTTTCGCGATCCAGTAGCCGTACTGCTTTGCCACTGCATACGGGCTGTAAGGGTGAAAAGGTGTCGTCTCCTTCTGCGGTACTTCCTCTACCTTTCCGTACAATTCAGAAGTAGATGCCTGATAGATCCGGCAAGTCTTCTCCAGTCCACACACTCTGACAGCTTCCAATACTCTCAATACACCGGTTGCATCGATGTCTGCCGTGAACTCCGGCACATCAAAGCTTACCTGCACATGAGACTGCGCTGCCAGATTATAGATTTCATCCGGTTTCACCTCGCCGATCAATTTTACCAGGCTGATCGAATCTCCCAGATCGCCGAATTTCAGATGAAAATGAGGAGTTCCCTCCAGATGCGCGATGCGTTCTCTATAATCTACGGAAGAACGACGGATCATGCCGTAGACTTCATATCCTTTCTCCAATAACAGTTCTGCCAGATAAGAACCGTCCTGTCCTGTTACTCCTGTGATCAGTGCTCTCTTCACTTCGTTACCTCCTGCGTTTTCCTATGGGGTATCATTTTGCCCATATATTACATATCTCTTGCCTATCTTCCTCATTTAGACCTGCATACGCTTTGCGCCGCGTAATGTACGTCTCAACTATAGCCTCATTATAGTATAACAAAAAAAGAAACCAAAGACACTTTCTTCGGTTTCTCTTGTACTTTCTTCGGATTTATTGTATCTCATTACCACATTCCTCGATATTCCGTAGGCGTAACACCTTCCACACGTTTGAACATTCTGCTGAAATATGCTGCACCATTTATCCCGACCATTGTTGCAATTTCTTCTGTTGTCTTGTCCGTGAAACGCAACAGCCGTTTTGCCTCTGTGATTCTCACGGACACCAGATAATCTTTCAGTGCTATGCCATATTGTTCCTTGAACATTTCCGATAAATACGTTTTATTGATAAAAAACTGTGCCGCCAGTCCTTCCAGGGTGATCTCCGAGGCATAGTTGCTGTCAATATACTCTCGTACCCTGACCACCTGCACCCGTTTTCCCTTCACGGCATTGCTTTCCGGATTCCAGCTATCCTCCATCAAAAGCACCAGCAATTGTGATAAGAGCGCATTGATCTCCATGTCGCGGACATAAGAATCCGAAGCTGCAACCGTTTTCATTTTTTCGAGAATTCCCCGGTATTCCGAAGTCTTTTGTGACCGGAAGACTGTTTTTCCACCACGAACCTTGTATTTTTCATAAATATGTGACATCTGTGGGCCATCGAAATGACACCATACAAGCGTCCAAAGCTCTTCTTCCGTCGTATGTGCATACGGCAGCGTACAGTCGAGGAATACGGAATCTCCGGCACGCAGCTCATAGGTCTCCCCACCGTAAGTCAGTCTGCCGCTACCTGACAGCACCGTAAAATACAAGTAGGACTCCAGATTGGAACGTGAAGAGGTATGCGGTTTTAACGCCGAGAGCGTTCCCGTCTCCTGTAACGACAGCAGAGAAGAACGGGCGAAATCAGATGCTGTGTAAATGACGCGGTCGGAAGTCACCGTGGGGGAATTTGTATCTGTAAAATAGTTCATATTAACACCAAAACTTTCTCAATGCTGCGCTGAATTTTACCTTGCAAATCATCTCTTGATGATTAGAATTTTATTGTACGCCTATCTCTACAAATCGTTGCAATATTTTCTCCTGCACCTTACGAGTATCTTTCACAATGTAAAGTGGTTTAACGTTTCTCTCTGTGTTTCGATATAAATGCGACATACTTCCGGACTATTGCAAGTAACCTGGAAAACAAAAGTCTCCTGAGCATACATATGCGCTCTCCGAAGTCTCTACCACTCATTTAAAAATTATACCCTCTAAATACTTTCATTTGCATCCTTTAAACTCTTAATAAAACTATTAAATTGCCTATGTAATCTCCGATACTCTCTTAATCCGTCTACATTTTCCTCTTTTTCCAGTAAACTATCTATTTCGTTTATCTCTTTTGATATCACTGACAATTTCCACCATACATCTGTTAAACGATTAGAGAAATTAAAAATTTTGTACATATAAATTCCCACTTGGGTTCTAGGCACTATTCTACCATTTTCGTCTCGCATCATATGTTCGTCAAATTCTTCTGTTGCCGGATCAACAAATCCTACCTTGTCATCATGGGTTTTATCAACATTATCAAACGGCCAATTATGCCACTTATTCCGGTTGCAGACACGGCATGAATAAACCAAATTATTATAATCAGTCAACAAATCAAGTCTTCCAACTTTTTTTGCAATATCTTCAGGTATCAAATGATCCTTCTGATATGGGCAGTTAATTATATTAAAATCTTTTCCGCAATATCCGCACATATTTCCAAAGTCTTCTCTAAGTATCTTTGTATATCTCTGAATATCATTTGCTTTACGATAATTTGTCCTTCTCCTTATAATTTTATCGCCATGTACTCTGTACACTGTTTTACTCCTTTCGTAGATGCTGCTTAAACTCTTTTAATGTACTCAACATGTCTTCTAAGGTATCTTGGGTACTGTTTCTAACTAAGATATCTGGCATTTTATCAACATAATCATATGCAGATAAAACTTTATATAAATATATAAACCTATCCTCTTCACTTGCTGAAATTTGCCTTACTTTTTTCTTTTCAACCAGTTTCTCATATTCCGACTTTGTTACTTCTAATCTTTTCCGAAAACATTCGACACTATTTCTTATTTTATTAACAAAATCACGAAACTCTTGTGAATCATCATCTTCCGCAAATATCGCCTTATCTTGTACAAAAATTTTTTGCACAATCTTTTCATTTATACCCTGTTCTGTATAATTAGTTAGCAAAAAACATGTGAAATCCGGTAAAATCTCATTAATATCTTTAATAATTTGTGTTCCATATACTTTAGATTCTAAATTCATCAAATCATAATCTACCAGCAAACATTCTAATGAATTAGAAATAATCGCATCTGTTAGCATAGTAATATTTGTCACATCATCAATATTCTTCATCGCAATTATTTCCATGTCATATTTCTTTAAGCTGCGCATTGCGCCTTTTAAGACATCATATTCATCATCCAGATAACCAATTCGCATCAATTAGTTCTCCCTTCCTTCAAAAAATAAATCCATAAAAAAGCCCGATTCTTCTTCAATGTTTTTCTTTAAGTCTATATGTCCTTTATAATTCTGAATAATACTATCTACGATCCAAAGTCCCATTCCTGTTCCTATTACTTCACCATTTGCATTTCTTCTATCCGTAACACCATACTTAAGAATTTTTTGCGGTTCTTTTTTAAAAGCAGTACACAACCCCGGACCGTTATCACTATATTTTATATAGAACTTGTCATCATTTCTCCCTATCTCTATTTTTATTGTAGGTTTCTCGACTTTATGATTCTTAAATATTGTACTACTATTTGTTACTAAATTGCTTACAATTGTTTCAAAATCAAAGGGGAAACATCGTATTTCAATTTCCTCTTTCTCGATGTATATATAATCTATTTTATTATTTTGAACACTTTTCCATTTACCAATGCTTTTTTGTATTATATTTCCTATATTTTCCTTCTTTCTTTTTCTTTTGTCCATTTCCACAGCATCTATTGTTACCTTAAACCAGGAATTAAATTTATCTTTTAAAACTCTTAACTTTTTTAATTCTTCTTCGGCAGATATGATATCATTATCCTCTGCAAGACAGGCATATGCCTCTTTAACACCAACATTCAACTGTGTTGTTAATGCCTTTATTTCATGAATATAAGTATTTACCACTATTCCTGTTGTAGCCAATGTTCTCAAAAGTCCCATTTCTTCTTGTAAATCTTGAATACGCTCTTCCTGATAACTTATCGCTTTATGAAAATTTTCATAGCTTTGTTTTTTTTCACTGTCACTCTCATTGTACGTATTATTCTGCTTTTTTTCGCCTTCTTCTTTATATTTGTTTAATTCCTCCTTTGCAATTTTCAAAGCCTGTTCACCTTTAGCTGTGCTTCTATATAACTTATCTAATTTTCTTATTACATACTGTCTATCTTCCTCCAGTTTTTCAATAAAATTCACGACTAATTCTCTAAATAATTTAAACTCTTTTGTTTCTACAATTCCTTCTCTACTCGATTTATCCGGCAAATTATCATTCAATCTGGATATTCTTATTTGTCCACATATTTGATTTGCCTGCACCCTCCAACTACCTGATTTACTTGACACTGCTGCAGGCGATTCAGCCTTCCTTGTTGATAAATCCAACCAATCATATCCTGTAGTTCCATATATTCCATATGGGCGAACTAAAAAATCATCTCTATATATTTTTATTCCACTCAGTTCTTTAAAATTTGAACGTTTCGTAATAAAATTCTTATAAAAATATTTTTCCTGGTTGTCCGACTGTAACACTAATTTATAAAAATAAATATCTCCCGAAAAAGGTCCAATATTTACTTCGTCCCCTACTCCTGGAAGGAAGTCGTAAACACTACCACTTTTTATTATTAACTTGTCATTGAAATATTCCCTATCATCCTCCGAAAATTCTGCTTTTTTCATAATTTTTTCAAACTGTGCACCAAAAAAGAATTCATTTCTATGAATCTGAATGGTACATTCGCCTAAGTTGTCAACTTCAAAATGTAACTTGTAATCATATTCATTTAATAAATCCGGCAAAATTCTCGCATCTTTTTCCGTAGTATCTTTTAAAAAAAAGAATAATTGGAAAGCATTATTTTCCATAGGAGGGAGCAACTTCTGCAAACTACTTTTTACTCTTTCAATTACCGCGTCATTCCATTGATCCCTAAGATTTTCTAATACAAAGCAGGTACCCGTTCCGGTAAAATCAATTTTTAACATATTAAGTAAAAATTGATTGTTCAAGTCACTCAAAAACTCTGGAATATTCTCTGAAATATCATTTAAATCAGCATATGTGTCTGTTATCATTTCCGATGAATCAAAGTTCTCCCAATTAACCAGCCATTCAAATCTTTCTTCTTTACTCACAGTTAGCATTCTGCATTTTTCAGATATACGGTCTAATGCAAATCTTCCAATACCTTTTTCTCCCGTATTTACCCTGCCTGACTTTGTGTATACGCTTTCTTTTTTAGTAGAATTACCAATTGTCATCCAGTTATTAATGATGACATCTTTATTCATACCAGTTCCATTATCGATTATGAATAACCTATCTGTTGAACTTTCATAATAAACAACACATTTTTTAGCATCTGCATCATATGTATTTTTTATTAACTCAATTAATGCACCCTCTAAATTGGATACATTTTCACGTCCAATCAGTCTAGCAGTTTTGGCACTAACATTAAATGGTATTCTCGCCATGTTATTCCTCCTCGAATCTATAATCTTCAACATCTTTTGATGTTATTCTTAAAGAACTTCCACTAATATGTATTCCTACGTCCAACACATACTGCCTAAAATCTCTGCTCTGTAAAATACGTATTGCATCATCCAATGTATATTCATTATTTCCCTCACACCTAACAATATACATTCCCGCATACGGAATACATTCTCTGGTAAGTCTATACACAGCTACCTTCTCGGTGATAACTGTTGAAAGAAGTAATTTATCACTGTCTAATCCGGTAAGCGCCTGTGATCTTCCATATTCATACCATTTTGCATTTGTGTCGCTTTGACGATTTTCTAATTCATCTCGATAATCATTCAAATATGCTGTTGTTTCCGGATAATTTGTTTCAAATTCCCTTTCTTCAAATCTTATTAAATTTCCATCATCATACATATATGGAAATATAATTTTTTCATTCTTCTGATACCGTAAAGATCTGGGAGTCGCTGTATCTCTTACCATATCTCTTTCTATATTGTGGCCTCTGCAAAAAAATCCCTGTTCTGTTTCCTGATAATCGTTTTCTTTGATCACATATGCTTTGTTCAGCAATGTTGCCACCACATGAGACACCTTAAAATAGTCTCCGAATCGATGTATTCCATTTGCCAGATTCTCTGTAAAAAACCATTTATCTGTCAGTTGGTTTACAGGAACATCTATTTCCTTTTCCAAAGTCATATCCCGATAGTGTAATACACCTTGTTGCCTTTGCTTATCCAATACCATAATTGAGGACTTGACCAATGCATTATCAAATACCTTTTCCTGCGTGTAGTCTTTGATGACAGTTATGTATGGCTTTATAAAATTTCTTAAGTTTAATCCAAATACCGTTTTGAATATACTGCTAGGTATCAGATAAGCCATTTTCCCATCTTGTGCTAATTCCTTAATGCTTTTCTCAATAAAAGCATAGCAATAATCAAATTTTCCTTTTATACAAGTATTAAAGTTCGTCTTAACATATTTTTGCTCATCTTTTGCCAACTCCTTATACGTTATATATGGTGGGTTACCTACGATAAATTGAAATTTTATTACATTCTTCCAGCGCAAGTAATCATCATTATAAATTTTCCATTGTACCCTTTTAATATTATTTTTTTCTAATACCTTGTTCAAATTCTCTATACACTTTTGAAACTGTTCCGGATCAATTTCAACCCCATAAATATCTCTTGCTAATCCATTCTTGATTTTTGTCCTTGACAACCCATTTGCTACGCAATCATCTATATACCTTTGAACAACCGCAACCAAAATATTACCATCACCACATGAATTTTCTAATATTTTTCTTCCATATAAATGTTCTGTATACTCAACACTATCAAGTAACTCTCTTACGTAATTTTCAGGCGTAAATACCTGGCACTTTTTGTTCATAGCTTACCTCTTTGTACCCATTTTCTTTATTACGATGCTCATTTTTCCTCTCTTTCACTTTTCTTCCAGAGACATTTTTTCAAGTAGTGCATACCCCTTATTTGTAATAAAATAGCGTCCTTTTGCATGTAACATTTCGACATATCCTTCTTCTATCAGTTCCTTAATAATTTGATTCACTTTCAATTTACCGCAAGGTACAAGAACAGCCATTTCCTGCTGATTAAGCGGACATATATTTTTCCCTTCAATTTCTAATTGATTTTCCCTAATTATTAGTAATACCTTTGTTTTTTCATTCACAAAATTTAAAACCTCATTCATTGTCTACACCTTCTGCCCATTAAGCAATACATATCAGTTCATTTTTGAAACCATTATATCATTGCCACTTACTATTTTCAATTGAATGAATCCCGAAAATATAAAGTTCGTAGAATTCTATTTCGTAAACGTCAAATAATGCGCATACTCCAAAAATCAACGCCACTCTTATGAGTGACGTGGTTTTCGGCATTCCTCCGGAAGTTCTGCCGGTCAGGGCATCAGAATATCCAATTTTGCCTTTTATCCTCCGTTTCCCATAGTACCTGAAAAAGATAGATGTAGACTATTCCACCACCTGTCTCTCAACGTACTATGCTCTTACTTGGTTAATAGGGTATAAAAGCATAGAATTCATTGAAAGAACATAGATATAAAGATCAGCCTGCGCTGTCTGAATCGTTAGAATGTATGCTTTGAAATCATGATACAAGGATTACTATTGCCTGTCAACATGGAAAAATAGCCAAATTCACCCCCGTGAATTTGACTACTTTGAATAGAATCTAGGTTAATATATTTATTTGTATTACAATTGTTCTATTCACCATTTACAACTGTCAATTTAGCAAATCTAAGAAGCCTTATCTGCCGTCCCCACACACCGGGGAATCACTATCCCATAAAAAAACTACCGCTTCCACGATCACTGCCGATATCCTAACCGCAAGCAGCTGTGCATTTCCCGGTGCCCTATTCCACAGATTGAACAGCTGCCATGCTATGTTGCAAAAGGTTGCAACCGAAAACGCACTGTAGCATAGCCACACGGGTTTCGTCGGCTGATAAATAAAGACAAACAACACAAGTGCCAACGCCGGGAACATATATCTCTCATGCATGTTCACCGCAAACGTGAACATAGTCAAAATAATAAATGAGCTTCCCAGGAAATAGCAATATATTTTATCCCGACAGCGAATCAAAATCGTAAACAATACCACCAGGACAATCACAATATTGCTCCACACACTGCAGGGCAAAAAGAGAAAAACAGTGTTCTGATCCCTGCCTCCCAGACCAACCAACGTCCAGAAATTATATGCATTTATACTGGTATATGGATAAGACCCCAGCGTATCTGTATATTGCGAAATCACTTTCCCCAGGCCAAACGGCGCAGCCACCAACGCCATACCACCGATCACGCTGAAACCGCCGACCAGATTACGGAAAAATTTCTTCCAGGAAAAATCTTTCAGGAAAACATGGTTTATAATTCCCCCCAAAAGAACCGGCGTGAACATAATCGTCTGCGGTTTCAACAAGATTCCAATGCCATAGATCCCATACGCCGGCAGCATCCGCCCGTCCATGAGCAGCAGACACAGAATCACTACCACAAGCGTATAGATAGCATCCACCTGTCCCCAGCACGCCGAATCCAGAATTACCGTCGGTTGGAACAGGTACGCTGACATCAGAAAAACGGATTGCAGTTCGCTAAAATGCATGCGTTTACGGGATTCTCTGTAGATCAGATAGCTACACATCACATCACAGCAGATTGAAGGGAACTTCAAAAGAAACAGATCCATGACCGAGTACTGTGCAATATGGAAATGCGCGCGGATCCGTCCGATCGCATACAGGACATACACATACCCGGGCGGATAATCCGTCAGGAAATCTTTGACATAAAAACCGGAAAAGCCATATTCTACCGCCCTGGCTCCCCAATCCGAGAAGCTGATAATATCGCCTGTATATCCGAATACTTTCACAGAATATACGATCCGGACCAACAGTCCGACTCCCAATATGATATAGGCTATAAAAGCCGGGATTTTGCAATTCGCCGAGAATTTAAAACCCACGTAACAAATAAGACACCATATTAGTCCAAACAATGCATACGTATACACGTTCCGTCCTCCCACAAGAAATTCTCTTCCCACTCATTCCTGTTTGCTGTATTTTTTCCTCTTTTTCTCATTATGGCAGAAAAAAAAAAGGATGTTCAACCATTTCTGTCAATATAAATTGCTTAATAATTGCGTTTTCCCATATAATATGCTATTATAATTAGGAATTTTTAGTTTTGAAAGTGAGGACATTATGTTATTAGATGATAAATCCATTTTGATCACAGGTGGTACCGGCAGCTTTGGTAAGGCATTTACCAAATATGTCCTGGATCATTACAATCCTAAGAAAATCATTATCTATTCCCGTGACGAGTTCAAGCAGTTCATCATGCAGAATGAATTCAAGCAGTATGCAGACAAGCTTCGTTTCTTCATCGGTGATGTGAGAGACAAGGAACGTCTGACCAGAGCCTTCGAAGGTGTCGATTATGTCATTCACGCCGCTGCCTTGAAACAGGTTCCGGCCTGTGAGTACAACCCTGCGGAAGCCATCAAGACCAATATCCACGGTGCGCAGAACGTCATTGATGCCGCACTGGATACCGGTGTCAAGAAGGTCGTAGCCCTGTCTACAGATAAGGCAGTCAATCCTGTCAATCTGTATGGCGGTACCAAACTGGTATCCGATAAGCTGTTCATTGCTGCCAACGCCTATGCCGGAAGCAAGGATATCTGCTTCTCCATCGTTCGTTACGGCAATGTAGCCGGAAGCCGCGGATCCGTTATTCCGTTCTTCCATAACATTATTAAAAACGGCGGTAAGGAGCTTCCCATCACCGATTACCGCATGACCCGTTTCTGGATCAGCCTGCAGCAGGGCGTGGAACTGGTGATCAAAGCGCTGGAAGAATCCAAGGGAGGAGAAACCTTTATCTCTAAGATCCCTTCCTTCAAGATCACTGATCTGGCACAGGCTATGCTGCCCGGATGCGAGATGCCGGAAGTCGGTATCCGCGAAGGAGAAAAGCTTCATGAGATCATGGTCACCGTAGAAGACTCCCTGAATACCTACGAATATGACAAGCATTTCATCGTATATCCGCAGATGGTATGGAGTGAATCCAGACGTGCCGTTCCTACCGGCAAGAGAGTCCCCGAAGGCTTCTCCTACAGTTCCGGTAATAATACTGAGTGGCTGACTGTTGAGCAGATTCAGGAATTACTCAAGACCATTGATTTAGAGAAATAGAATCTAAGTAAAACCAAAAGGTCCGGTTATACACCGGACCTTTCTGTTTATTCCTTGTGACTCACACTGTTGCTTGCTCGTTTCAGGTTATTTTCTCACCATTACCATATAATTTCCAAATGTATAAGTGTCGAAATCATCCTCTGAGACTCCGTCTACGAATGACAATGTATAAATCTGGGCATAACTATAACAAGTTATTACTTTTACATTTTCCCATGAGCATTCTCCTGTCAATGCCTCGCCTAACTGATCCATGTTTTTCCATTCCTCACCGACAAACGAAAACACTTGCGATCTACCATGCGCCTCCAGCCAACGTTCTGTCGAAAGATCTACTTCTCCATCAGCTAACGCAGCCACAATTCGGTCTTCCGATGTCGTATTTTCTAAGATGCATTGAAAATACTCTCGCGTCCACTCTCCGTCTTTTGCATAATCCCGCGCAGATCTCGCTGCAGTCGGAACAGTCATCCCCAACAATGCTAGTAATACCGCAAAGTAAATCTTCCTTCGGAATTTATCTTTCTCAAAAATGTGATATCCCAAAAGAACAAATAACAGTGCATAGGCAATAATGTATGGAAATAAATATCTTTCCCACATTTGACTCTTAGCATGAGCTACCAACTGAAGCACCATCGCACAAACTAAAATTGCACATAAGCTTAAATATTTCCTTATATTGTACTTCTCTATCAACTGATAGCATAAGAGCATCATAAGTAATAACAATCCTGCAATCAATGTATTCCATTTCATATTTTGGAATAAACTGTTGCTGATTCCATATAAATATTGTCCTAAGTTGGTGTCCTTATGAAAACCAGCATAACTGATTTGATCCACTCCTACTCGGAACAAGATCATGTAAACATTAAACAGAAACGCAACAAGAATGCACAAATATACTACAAGATTCTTACGAATCATCCGCAACAAACGCCCTTTTCTAGAAGTTCCCATCCAAGAAGCATCGCAGCCATCCCAATATTCCAGCCAAAGCTTCAAAGCTGGGAACACCGGCATAAACAAGGTAAAGCTCTCTTTAACCAGCCCAGACAAAACGACCAGCATCACAATCGGAACATTGTACGCAACTGACGTAAATTTTCTGTGGTTATATTGCGCTGTTATCAGGCAAAGAATCGCGGAACATAGTAGCAGTCCGGTACTTTCCTGATTTGCACTGCGATACCAGGGTGTAAACTGTGCTCCCAACATAATTATCATAGGGAAAACGAAGCTTATTAGTCTTGTATTTTTTAGAAATCGCGCTGTTAAATACAAAAGTGCAAACGCAAAAACCCCCTTCACAGCAGTCCAAATATTCCATGCCGTCAGATTACTCCCAAACAAATACCCTACGGTCACCCGTTCTGTCCAGTACAGCGGACGATACCTTACTCTCAAATCATTCAGAATCCATGCTTTTACTGTGGTCAACAATGGCTGCCCCTGATTTGCTGATTGTTCTATCCGAAACAATTCATGATCATCCAGAAAATGATATCCTGACCATATCGTCTGCGCTATGCAGAGAATCCCTGCTACAATTACAGTTCCCGCAAGCAGCGCCAAAATCACATCCAACCATGTTACTTTCGTTTCTCTCTTATTCATCTCCATACACTCACTACCTCAAACAGCTGTTTTCTACTCTACTATGATGCCGCCTAATACTGCGATTTCCTGTCTCTTCAGCAGTTCCAGTTCTCCGGCAATTTCATTATACAGCGTGGAACCTGCCTTCTCTACCAATACCACACCTGTCATAGCATCCACTTTTTCCATGGCTTCCGCATTGTAGAGCACGTTGTCCAGAATTGTAACATTCAGCTGTTCCTTTTCCAGTGCTGTCTTCAATGTCTCACATACTTTTCCTGCGCCGGCATCCAGATTGCATCCCATCAGGCAGATACTGTTTAACCGGTTCTTCGCTGCCGCAATCTTCACTGCCGCGAAAGCCAGCTCCATAGACTGTTCTGCATTAAATTTGCGTTTTCCATAATGCCGCAGATCATCAATCCACTTATCAAACACAAACTGTTTACCGGAGTCTCTGACAACCACACCAATCTGCGGAATATGATACAAAGTCTGCAGTTCATCAGATACACGGATCTTACTATTGAAAATATAGATCAAGAACAGAATTCCCGCATAAACAAATGCAAATAAAACAGCTCCCAAAAGCACATATTTTTTGCTGATTGAAGGGCTCGCTGCCGACTGTTCTCCGGTAGCATCGTTTTGTTCTGCTTCTATCGCTTCACTCTCTTCCCATGTCAATAAGTCGTAATACTGCTGCTGTTCTTCGGTAAGACTTGCCTTCGCATTTCCGACCGCTGTCGCCAGTGTCGCCAGGTCATTCACACTGTTACGCTGCAAGTTTCTGAGATTGGCATCCGCTACCGTAGCTCCTGTATCAGAAAGCAGTGTCAGCTGATGGTTACCCAGTCTCTGCTCCAATGTCTTCTGCTGCTCTGTCATATACTCTTTGACAGCCTCTGCCAGCTGATCGCAATCCGGTTCCTGCGCATCACGCACAATGATCTTCACATTGCTTTTCATCAGATTCGCAGCTACACCGTTCTGGGCATTATTCACAACCGCACTGTCATTCCTGCCTGCTTCCGTGTAAACCAGTTCTCCGACAACATTTGCTGCAATTCCTGTTTTTTCTTCTATCCATTGGTACATGGAGGTGCTATTGATAAGATCTGTGTACACCTGTGTCAACAGGCAGCTCTGTTCGGGATTCTCCATTGTGATGCTGTAGATCAGATCTCTCTCTGCAATCTGCTCCGGATCCAGTTGCATGCTTAACGAATTCTCCAGGTAGGCCTTCTGTCTTGCATTCGCTTTCTCCTGCTCTATTAATGCCTGTACTGTCAGCGCCTGTGTCGGGGTCAATTGCTGCTCCAGCTGTGCAATCTGATTGTCTACCGACTGTCTGTTGAGCACTTCCTGTTCTACACTCTGTATCCTCTGTACATTTCGGTAAGACTTCACATAACTGAGTCCTCCCATCAAAATGGCACCTATGATAAGCGCTGCCAACAGTCCTCTCCAATGAGACAGAATGTCTGCGATCATATCTAACAAATCGATTTCCCGTTCTTCCATGGTATCCTCCTAATAGTTACATTTTGCATACTATTTTGATTATATCATTCTGATGTCATTTCCTCAACCACCAAAGTGCGTCCCGGCGTAAATTTACTATGGGGGCCTCTTTCATGCTTACCGGATTCCGATCAGTTTCTTCACCCAGCACAGCTTCTTGCTAAAGAGCCGGTCTACCACCATCACTCCGCCTGCTGTGATCACCAATATGATCCAGGGGCGGCATAAGGTAAGCACAAAACAGTCCCAATGATTCGTGACCGCCACTACGAGTCCCGCTACGAACTGGTGCAACAAATACACGGCAAAAGACCAGTCACCTATTTTAAAAAGCAACTCCTTTTTCTTCAAATTCATCAATATCTGACCGAGATATGCCGCCGTTCCCAGATTTAACAGATTACCGATCACGGCATATCTCGAAAAATAGTACATTTCCAATCCGAAATAAGCATGAACAGAAAAATACACGATACTCCCACAAACGCATAAGATTCCCAGTGAATTACTCCATCTGATGCTCCGCTCTGCTTCCTGTGCCTTTTGCCGAATCAGAAGACCTATTCCGAAAAACAGCATCCAGTTAAACGGATTCAGATAATAACTATCCAATACCGTGTTCACCCGATGAAAGATTCCAACATTCCAGCCGGTTTCCAGCATACTGATCACAGAGATAACATTCAGTACCCGGATTGCACCGGGCTTATGTATTTTCCAATAGAGCACGTAAAATACCACTAATATTGTAAGATAATATGTCGTGTGATGATATCCCAGGAGGAACAACAGCCATGCAGACACACTGATTCCACCCTTCCGGAGCACCACATAGAACCACAATAATGTCTCACAGCAGATCCATGGCAAAAAAAGTGTCGTCGCTTTCCGCTTCCAGAACGCCCGCCAGGTTCTCGTATTGCCTCCGAACAAATACCCGAAAATGCAGAAAAATACCGGCACACCAAATGTCCCCAGATAATCCAGTACCTGTGCACTGAGCATATTCCATTTGCTGCTGCCTTCCGCAAGCGGCGTGGCATGTGCGCATATTACGCTGAATATTGCGAGTGCTTTTAAAATATAAATGTAATTATTTCTTTTTTCTTTGGAATCCATATTCATCCTATCCTGATTTTCCATTATCAGGTATGAAGCCTACCTTCCTGTAATTGTCTTCCAGACTACCGGTAATTTATTTTTCAAGCCATATGCTACCCCTATTAATACCAACATTACAATCATTGGCATAAATAGATAATCCAATAATGCAGCTACCGGATTCGAGCCCACCACCACAAAAAGTATTTTTTCGAATGCTTCTAATAGCATATCATGTGCAACATAGGTAAAGAAAGTCAATTGCATCCACCATGGCAGATTATCCTCATGTACAAATTTATCCAACACAAACCATAGAGAAATACAGAATAAGCTAATCATTACTACATTACTCGTCCGAAAGCCTCGTATGAGATAAAATACTACATAACATGCAGAAATCGCAGTAACAGCCTTACTTCTATATGCCAGCTTATCCTTGAGGTTCATGCCGATATAGCTGCCTAATAAATAATATTCCAAGCCCTCAAATATACCTATATTTACACGCCTTAAAGCTAAAATACTAATCACCAACAAGGCAAATCCGACCGGTATTTTTTTACAGCGTTCCTTCAGTAATCCATAGATCACAGGTGCCAAAGCAATAAATACGATTAGATTCTGTAGAAACCAAAGCGTATAGTATTCGTCCGTCGTCAGCCAACGTAGCCATTCTATAAAGGAAAATGAAACCGGTTCCTGATTCATCTTATCCTTAATGACAGGCATATTTGTCAGAATCAAATAGTATACATAGTACAAGGTACACCATATAATATATGGTATCACAATCGATTTCCCTCTTGATTTCCATTTTGAGAATAAATTTTTCATCTCAAATGTCCTGAAAAACAACAGCCCGGAAATTATAAAGAACATGGGTACCGCGAATCTGATCATAGCATTCATATAGCTTTCTATCTCGTATACGGCTTTTCCAACCCCAAGGCTATTGCCGTCAATCTGATAGGTACCCAGATTAAATGTGTGTATATAAATCACCAATACGCTACATAGGAACGATAGCATCGTAAATTTATTTCTGATAATGTGCTCCCTGTCCTCTTTCAGACGAAGCGGATAATTTTCACTCACTGTCAAATCCTCTTTCTTATAAAAATCTCATCACGATCTTGACATTTCTATAATAATTTCCATTTTACTAATTTAATTTGCAATTATTTATGTCAGAAAATCATCAAATATTGTATGCTGCAAAGTGTTATTCTCCATGATCATTAAAAAATTTATGTCATTTATTAAAACTTTCATACATAATATAATTGTTTTATATAATTCAAGAGGTTATTATTATGAATAGAGTATTCGATTTTATCCCTAGCATCAGGAGCGCTTTAGACACATGAAAAATAGTATCTATGATACCGGCACGGAAGCCACACTCATTGAAAAATTTAATTCCTATTCCTCCCCTTGTGAAGAATCCAATGCCCTTCTGGCCTATTTGTGGGAAAAAAATTTGCCATTTATCACCGGGCAATGCCGTCAATATTTTGCTACCAGTTCCTATATCAACTATGAAGATATCATTCAGGAATGTTTCCTTACTTTCCTTGACGTTATTCGTACCTATAACCCTGTCCGTGGGAAATTAACGACTGCGTTGTTTCGCCCCCTACAACATACTTTTATCAACTATGTAGCCGGTACCCACAACTACAGCCAGCACGCGAACCTCATGGTAACACACTATAAAACGCTTCTAAGAGAAAACGAGCTGACCGGAAATGAAGCTATTGACTACCTGACCTCTCTCTATAATCAGAGATACCCTAAAAATCCCATTACTGCTAAATCATTGCAAAAATACAGGGACTACTGCCTCATGCAGGAAATGGTTCAGATCGATCAAAACTTCAACGCCGATTTAATCTCGACAGCCAGACAGCCACTGGACCCTATCTGGCATGATTTTGATATTCACTCCATGCATGTCCTCATTCAAGATTATATAGCGCAAAAAGCAGAAGAAGACTCTCGTCCTCTTCTGCTCTTTCTGTTTGGGTTTACTCCCTCTGTAGAAATAGAAAGGCATCTGTATTCTGTAAATGAAAAGCCTCATCCGATTGGTCCGCTCCGGAAAGCTTGTTTCAGGCTTTTTCCGGAATTGATCAAGTTCTTATACGATAATGATTGTATTCCAGACACAGATGAAAAATCACTATTTGAGTTTCTATGCTATTTTACAAAATCTAACAATCTTTTGTAAGCTTAGATTACGGGAAATGATCACGGGAAAAGTAATAAAATAGTCAAATCCGCAGATTTGACTATTTCTGATATATTACTCTATTCCATACTTTTTCAACATTGCTTCCAAGACAGCCGAATCATTCAGCTGCACCACCTTGTCTGAATCCCCACCGGCACTCATTCGAGAGATCAACGTCAATAATCCTTCTCTGCCTTCTTCTCTTCCTTTTTCTATACCTTTTTCTATACCTCTTTCTATGCCCCTTGCTTCACTTTCGTTCAGCATAGCTTCCACCGCTTCACACATATCAATCTCCTCCGTTTCTTCCTGAATGTCTATAGGTGTATTGGTGATCGCTTTGATAACCAATGCAGCCTCTCTGTCGATAATCATTCGAGGATTATCTTTCAAAATTTTCGCCAGTCTATCCTTATCCCTAGAATACTTGATATACCCAATCACTTCTCGCAGACTGGTAGAAAATTTTCCTAGGTCTGCTTCTGTCAATTTTGCCGGGTCAATTAGGTGAATCTGATAGTCCTGCACAAAATGCAACAGCTTATGATCCTTAACCCCTATCATCTCATGCAGTGATAATGGTGCGTCCCATTCCTCTGCGCCGAAATGAATCACAAGTGTGATCACGGGTTTCAAAACATCATCTTTATAAAAACCCGACAGGTATTCACTTTTGGAGTGTCCTTTTGCGTTCTTATCATTTCTTCTGTGCCTTGTTGCTGTATCAGCAACCTGTTTGCCGTACTGCAAAGCATCATAAATCATGTTTCTGACAGGCATAGCGTAATGTATGTCCGTTTGGTTTTCGATTCCAAACAAAATATATGCAGCCTCATCCTCTTGCATGATGACAGCCGATTTCAGAATATCACGGTATCTCTGCACCGGAGCATCTGATTGCTCCTCTTTGTCATCCGGTGATCCAAACGGCAACGCAATCTCGGTTGTATCAACCTCTGTAAGCCGATCCGAGTCAACAACAGCTTCTCCTTCATAGATCAGGTAATTGAATGCATCTGCAAAAATGTTATTCTTTCTAATGTAGACCTTGGTGGCGGTATCAGTCTTTCCCATAAATACACACCTCCGCAAATATCTTTCTCTTCATCGTATCCTCCAGTTGCCATAGTGTTTGAAAAAAGGATAGATGTAGACGATTCCACCACCTGTCTCTCAATGCACTATGCTCTTACTTGGTTAATAGGGTATAAAAGCATAGAATTCATTGAAAGGACTTAGATATTTGGATCAGCTTTCACTGTCTGAATTGTTAGAATGTATGCTTTGAAATTATAATACAAGACTTACCTGCATCTGTCAACATGGCAAAATAACCAAATTCCCCTGTGTATTAGAATAGTTGTCAATGAAAGAAATAAGTTATGGTGCTAGAATTCAACTATTGCAGGAAGTCACAGGAAGTTCACAATCATATATTTTTCCAACATTAGAATTACTTATCAGCATCCCTTCATTTTCTTGTAAAATTTTCGCCGAATGATCAGCTATTGTTTCTCTTAAGTCTCCACTATTAGTATTGACACCCAAAGAGGATATTTCTTCTGCTGTGACAAATCGGTAGTTCTCTGAATGCTGATTTTGCAAATTTCTCAAATCCTGCTCTTGTTCCGGTGTAGGAAGTAATTCTACAATATCAGCAAGAAGAAGTTCATAACACTGAAAGTGTTTTCCCCAATGAAGCTCTGTTATGTGTCTGCCACAATAGCGATATGATATGTGATTCCAATTCACAATGTTTTTATCAATCAATTCTTCCCTGAACTCTCGGCTCAAATTATCAATACGCTCTCGATCTGCTTTACAGTCAAATCGCTTCACAAACTTTCGTAAATATCTATTTTCTATTCTAAGACGATAATCATTCCGTGAGGACTCATCAATTGATATTTTATTATCATCTTTTACTTTATAACGATTCTTCAGTTCGATCTTCTCATTTCCGAATAGCTTATATACTCCACCGACCGGTTGATCCTTCCCGGTTCCTCGCTCATTCTTTACCAATAAATATTTATCACCAATTTTTATTCTGTAAAGATACGCAAATGAAATTCTAATGATAGTATCGTCCTTGATGAAATCACCGCGTTTTAACTTTCGTTGAGAAGTTTTCCATTCTGTGGTATCCGTAAGATCCTGTATTGACTTCCAAAGAGAAGGAAGTGAAAAGCCAAGCACCAAACCAGATATACTACTCCCCACAGGCCAACTGTTTATCTCAAATAATACAATTATCAGAAACATAATTACTGATAAAAGACCAAATACGATTATTTTTAAAGCCTTCACAAAATCACCACCTGCCTATCGGAATTTCAATTCTATTTCTGGAAACGCATGCATTATCTTTTATAATATAACATTCAATATAATGATTGCCAAAGAAATTAGTGTGTTCTACTATTGTACTTCCTCTATCATTAATTTGTCCTCTAATTTGATTCCTTCTCTCTGCCTCAGGTCCTACATTTTTGACTTTCCACAATACGTTATATGGTCGTGGACAATCAGTGTAATCCATTGTGCATCGGATTTCAAAATTATGAGGCAAGTAATGTCTCAATGTAGATAGGAACTCCTTTATGGGTTTCGGTCTCCATCCATCACCAGAAACTTGGCATGATACATCACAGTGGTATAACAATTGCATCGGATACAGTTCTTCGATGAATTGTTCGCCATCAAAAAATCTACATACCGATTTTGTCACGGAATTAACCGAATAGCTTTCCGATGCTATTATCTGGTCTCCCCAGTAATCATGATTAAAGAATCCATACCACGCTTGAATTGCGTCATCTTTAGTGCAATCCTCCCGAAACAAAACTTCCAAATCCTCAAGTTTACTTTCAAGACGATTTTTCCAATTTGTCATTCTCTGATGATCAATATTTCTTTGTGTCAAATCACGCCCATCATCTACCGGAGCCGCAACTGACGTACTTGTTTCAAGTCGATTTACGATTTCCTGCATCGTATAATAAAACTGTTCATCTGTTCTTTCATATGTTGATTGTAACTTTTCATTGCACAATACTGTCTGAAGCAGTCCACTCGGCATATTCTTCCATGTCGTTCTCGATTTACAGAACATTTTTGATAGTCTAATTATTTTTCTCAAGTCACCATCCGAATCATCATTTTGTAATTTAAACCAATCTGTTAATCCTCTGAGTTCCCTTTCAGACCACTCCGAACCTGCATGTTCATAAATCCAGCATTCATTTGTCGAATCATAATGACGCCTGTAAACGGCAAAGTCGATGTGATAACCATCTGCATATTTTATTCTAACACAACTTGTCTTTACTTCTGGTTCAGTGTTAAACTGTTTTGTTTTTCGTTTTAATGCATTGGCGACTAAATTTCTTGTTGCTTGGGCACCTTTATCGCCTAACACACTCTTATCAAAAACAACAGCAACGTCTATGTCATAATCCTCATCTTCGTTTTGAACAACAGTTGACATCGCAACACTGCCTTGCACACACGTTTCAACGATAGAATACGATGTATTATTTTCTGCATTATACTCTTTTAAACCATCTTTGAGACGTTGAATATTAAGATTCTTTTTTGTATGTAAATTATCCTGCTCACTCTGTGGCAGAACAACATGCGTTGTATAAAAAGAATTAAATTTAGATGACAAATCGTACATGTTTCACCCTCCTCTCTAAAGCTTTCCACATTGTTTTGGCTAATATATCTGCCGCAAAAGCCATTGAAATTTTACTAACATCTTCTCAACAACACTTAAGATTTATTTTCTATCATTTTCAGTAGGAACACCATTTGAACCAATTAAGCGTTGAACTTGTTTAGCATAAGGCGGTTCTAAATAAATATTATTCACAGAAGCATTATGTGCATTATATAGATATTCTAATTCAATCTTTAATTCAGCACTTCGCACCGATTCTGGAAGATATGATTCAGCATCGACAATTTGGAGAAATTCTCTTGCAAGTTTCGCTTCCACTTGATCATTGTTAATTTGAAATTTACTAAATTTTATTCCACAATTCCATTTTACATCTTCATCTACTAAATTCCATAATTCTGGTAATAGAAGTTTTATATTTCTTTTTGTATCACTCGTTGTATCAGGTCTGCAATAAATTCCGAAGAAACCATTACAAAGAGAATTAGCTTTTTCAGAAGTCAATTCACAAAAGAAATTACTTATTATTTGGGCTTCGGCTTCATCCAAAATGTTTGTCTTAATATTACTTAATAATTTCCCAATTTGAATAGTTAAGTTTGACAATGGAAGTGATATAACTTCTCTAATACACGTTTCTAACCATTCAATTAGTTGTAGTCCCGTTAATTCATTTTGATTAGGATGAGCAGCGCTAGCCCAATTGCGCATAAACTTTATATTATCCAGGAGGCGATAGCCAATATCAGAAATCAAACCAATTTCTTTGGCCCTTGAATAAGTTCGCTATCATCAATTTTGACTACTGGTTATCACGCTTTCCTTTCTGTTATGTTATTATATCATTGATTATTTCTTAAGCTCTTAATAACGTTTTTTCCTCATTTACTTTGATTAACATCTAGCGCAATCACCATATATACAAACTCTATTCCCTGTTCACGCATAGCTATGTTGGTCACTAAAAGTTCTACTATTAATACGATCAGCACTTCGTACCTTAGTACACCTATTCCACACCCAAAGATCAAAATAAAATATATAATGCATAAAAATAAGGTCATAATAAACAAGTCCCTGCATAAAAGGAAATTTCTTTGAACCGTTTTAATTTTATCTTCTTTTTCATATTATCATACTTGTTTTTCTCCATATATTTAAGCACTACTTCTGCGTGCTCGGTAGAACCGCAATCATAAATAACCAGTTGTTCCCCGTTGTCAATCAAAAAACAGTCTCCGTAATTTGCAGAGCCACTTTCCTCGTATGTGTTATCGCCTAATACTAATATTTTCATTTCATTTCCTCCCATTCTCATAATTTCATTTTTCTTCTTGGTTTCTATTATTCATTTACATAAAAGTCTGTGTATTTACTTGCCATTCTTCATTTTTGCTGTATAATAAAAAAGTACACAAACAATCTTACGGGGTGGTAGCCGTAAGGAAAACAGTGTAATGGTTACATTATGGTGGGTAACCGATTCGTTAAAGAGCTCTTTATGGGCTCTTTTTCATGTTATAAATATATGCAATGCCTCCCTTCCTTCTCCTTTTTGCTCCTTCCGGTTCTGTGGTAGTGGTAGTATCCGGAAGCCTCTTTTTTAATATTAGCATTACATTATCCACATTTCAATAGAGAATCTAAAATTTTTTCCACATTTGTGAATGTCTAATAAATTTATGTATAATTTTTTAAGCTATAATCCGGAATATGTTGAATTTTTTTTACAAAAATGTTATAATCTGTTTACATAGGAGGAGCTTACATGGAACTAGTACAAATCATTGGAAATAATATCCGAGATCTAATGACTGCACGTTCTGTTACTATCACAGATTTAGCCAATTATCTCAATGTCAGTCGTCAAACTTTACAGAATTATTTAAGAGGCAGTAATATTATCGACAGCGTAAAGTTAGTGGCTGTATCTGATTTTTTTGATGTTCCGGTAGAATCATTGTTACAAAGTAAGTCTTCTGATTCTTCTGCAAGTTTCCTGTTTCGAACCGCACTTAATTATACACTTGCTACAGAATCGATTTCCGAGAAGGTATATCACTGTATTAATGCTTACAATAATCTTGCAATCACTCTAGGAGAATCCACGACTTATTTCCCGGAGCAATATAACCTGTTTGCTAATATCGGTAATGATCGCCTTTTAGATATTAACTTTGAATGTACAGATTATTTTTCACACAAATTAAAAATGACTTCTGAATTAAAAGAAGAAATCAGAAATATAGCAAAGGATCAGCGAGAAAAATTAGGCTTGCACGACACAAATGCCATTGCTGCCATTGCTGCACTGCAAAATAAAGGAATTCACATTTTCTTTGTTGATTTTGGAATTTCTTCTACTAACGGTTTATCTTATATCAATGATGAAAAAGGATGTTATATTTTTGTTAACTGTAACGCTTCTATTACATTAGAACGAATTATTTTCACTGTATTTCATGAATATGGTCACATTCTTCTTCACCGTCCTGTTTATAAACGAAAATTCGAAAACTGTAATTGCAAGAAGAAGAGTTTTTTGGATAAAATGGCGGATTGTTTTGCAGGATATTTTCTTATTCCTGAAGAATATCTTATATCCTATCGAAATACAACGAATTTTGTAGACTATGCCACTTTATTTGCATTAAAGCAAAAATTCCAGGTGAGCCTGCAAGCTCTCGTGATTACGATGCACAATTACAATTACTTGTCCAAAGAGTTCGTTAATAGATTCTATGAGACATTAGATCAAAAAGGGCTGCGTTACACGGAACCGGCCTCTATCAGCGAACAGCCCCAAGTATTACAATACTTTCAGTCTATTAAAAATGCCAGGATTCTGTCTATGCTCCAGACTGGTGTCATGAGAAAATGTGCTGATGTTAAAGATATTCAGGATATATTGTGGATGAATGAAAAAGAAGCTACCCAGATATTAGAAGATATGCAAGTTCTGTTTTACCATGCGCATACGCAAGACTGGTTATTTGATTAATGCATGTGCCCAATAGTCTCTCCATTATTACTAACATCCAGACTATTGGGCACTTATTTACATTTTACAGCACCTCATCCGTCCAGCCAACATTCTCGCCGTCCCCACTGTCAGAGGAATCATCGCATGATTTTACGTTTATCAACAAACGGCACACATTAAATAAGATTTTTCAAGAAATTAACTGTTTCTTCCGTCCTGTCACTTCCCTTGCTATAAATAGGATCAATACCTATACTCTTGAGTATTTTTTCCTGAATAGGATTTTGATTTGTCAAAAAAATATACGATTTTGGCCTTTTTTCCGCTATACTGCTCTCCCAAAGCTGATTTAGTCTATAAAGCATCAACCTTACATTAATGTCTGACAAACTATATCCTATGAAAAGAATTGACTTTCCCAACATATCAGCTCTCAATTTAATATCTAGGGAAGTATCAAAATTCAACCTACTGAAATACTGGCTTTCCGAAAGAACTATGGAGTCCTCTGCCATAATATCCCCATGAAATTTGATTATTTGTACTGTATCCCGCTCAAGATCTACGATGTCCCTTACGTCAATGATCGTTTTATATTTCTTTTTCCAGATATTCATTGCCTTTTCCAAGCATCTGTCATAATTTGTCGTATAGATTATCGGAAAATTCAATTGGGCAATCGTTTTATATAGCTCTGAATTCTGAATTTTTTCCTCTGCTACATCCCATTTTTCCTTCATCCATTTTTGTAAGTTCTTAAAAGTCTTCTCCTGCAGATAATATTCTGCCAGTGCCAGATAATTTCCATATTCCTTAAATACATCAGGATCATACCCAAGATCTTGTGCCAAATATTCTATCAATTCATTCCAGTTTGGCAATTGCACTGAAGCAGAAATTCCCGCTCCAACAAATAAAATAGTATTCCCTTTTTGAATAGATTCTTTTAACTGTGTATACATTTTTCCCTCTTTAAGTACTCGGCAAATTCGTTAAGCGCCTTTCTCCGCATGGATATTTCTTTTTTTATCTCACCCAACTGACTATATGTCTCTTCATATTCATCTGGTTGGAATACACAATCCCACTGAAAATCCTCGTAATCTCTGGGTTCTGTTACAATTTTCCCCTTAGCCGATCCTCTGAATAATTCCACTTTCCTACTATCGCAATATGCTATAACTGCCTGTGCAACAGCCGCTGTTTCCTTATCTCGGGAAAATATTCTGCAAAATCCCTGTGCTCCCAAAGCATCCCAAAATACCTGTGTCAAGCCTCCCGGTATCTGACCAAATTCCTCAAGTATGAGCCCATCATGTTCCACCATTACCGGTGCCATCATTCTTCTAAATGCTTTCAACACTTTGTCTCTAGCAATTTCATCTATATCATTGCTTTGAATTTCTTTAAGTTTTATGTTTGCCCACTCAACCTGTATGCCATGTGGTTTTAAGATTTCGGCAACTTCTTTATATTTGTTTGGATTACTTGTCACAAAATACAAGGTTCTCATCTTCTCTCTTTATCTCTTCATTTGCATTCTTTCTTCAAATGTTTTTTAAATAGTTGCTAATGCTTTCTAATATAACTTCCATTTCTTTGATTTGTGTTGATGGTTTCTTCACTTTTTTTATAAAACTGCCATCCATACCGTATTTTCTAACTTTCTCCATCCATTCCAGTATTTTTTCCTTTTTATATCCTGCATGAACCAATGCATAATAAATATACGCCAATTCATTTTCTGTGTTTGTACTAAATACTACCGGATCATCTGCATTTACTGTTACAAGCACAGCTTCCTGCGGATCTTTATACTCTAATCCTGCCGAATTCAATCTCATAATATAATGTTTAAACAAACCATCGATTTCTCCGATAGCTATATTGGATGTAGGATTGGTTTCTACAAATATGCCATCTCGTTCCACTTTTTCTATCAGTTGTTGCTGAACCTCCTTGTATACCACTGCCTCATCTTCCATTATCGGCACAAAAATTGGTTGTTGAAACCTCATAAAGTATAATGGGCAATAGTAAGTACACAATATCTTTTCTTTTGTCCATAGCTGTCCGGTTCCATGTCTCTCCGCATCATACCAATAACAAAAATGAGCTTTCGCAGGATTTTCCTGAGGTATCGTTTCTTCTCTACAGGTATCTTTAAATTCCTTGAAAATATTCTCATGGTTCTCATTAAACTTCTCCAAATATGCCTGATACAACATATATGCAGTCATCCCTGTACAATCTTCAAATATCTTTTCTGCACACATCATAATCTGGCCTTCTAATTGTTCCACTTCTAAGTGGACAATCAGCTTTTTCTGAACAATACTTCCCCAAAGCCACAATAGATTCTCCAGATGTTCCATTGCGGGTATTGTAATGACCTCATTTTCGCGAACCCACTGATCTACATCTACACCTAACGCTATAGCATGTCCCAAACGATCTCCTGCTTTATAATTGAAATGCTCCATTACCTCACTGATATGACGTAATCCCGACATAATATGTCTGAATTCCTCACCCACATGGTATGTAAAACCAATATTGGGAATACGCAAAAAAATACCATTTCCATTTACAATGAGTGGTTTTGTTATCTTTCGATTCCTTATTGTCCGATATGCCGGTGCCAGCATCCACGGTTCCATACTGTTTTCATTAGATGCTGCATCAATTCCCACTATGTATTCCGCTAGATAAGGAATACTGCTACGGAGTTCTTCCATTGCCCGTGCACAATTCACGATTTGCTTTCTCCAGACTAGCAAATGCTTGGAATATGCTGGTGCAGTGCCTGACTGTGCATATTTTAGCCAACACATATCACCAATTTTATTATCCAGATAATCTCTCTTTTGAAAATGATATACTATGCCAATGGACGGGAAAACACCCTGACCATTTTCATAACATCTATCCAGTTGTGTATACCAGTTTTCTGCATCACCGTCATGATTTACAATCATTTTACAGTATTCTATATACTCCACAATTACATTTCTCACATTACTCAGAATACTCTTTTTCAGACTTCTTTCTGCGAGCTCATATTCCTGAATTCCATTTTTATTAGCTAAAACGAAATCCGGTGTGATCCTTATTTCCAGTTTTTTGATGTTTATATTCTGTGCCTGGCTTTTAAATATCTCACGATAGATATAGCTGCTATTTTTTCCTCCAAATTTTTCAGCATTTCTGGCCGTTCCAAAAAAACGAAAAAAGTAGTTCAGACCAAGAATATGATTAGGCTGTACAAACTGCTGAAAATAACCATTTTTAATTCTAATATACTGCATAAATAGCTGTTCTTCCAGCGTATTCTGTCCGTTACGAAGCCACTGCAATGTCTGTACCAGAAAAATCATCTCGGACGATGTTTTCAAACCAATCTCTGCTTTATATACTGTATCCAGCAGAAAATCATCGGTTTCTCTTATCTCCCATGCATTCTTGATATGTTGTAAAAACATATAGTAAAATTCCCGATAGTAACTTAATTCCTTACCCTCTATTCCACACTTTAAATCATGCAACAGTTCCTGCAATTGCTTCTCTGTCTCTGGCAAGAATTCCTCTATATACGAATAAAAAGAAATTTCTTTACTTCCCATTTCCATGTAGGACGCATACAAATATCTGTATACCACTGCAGCAAACAGCAGCACCTGATCTATCTTAAAATTCCACTCCTCTGTTCCGTTAAAATATACTTCCCAGCGCCAGATATTCGTCAGGTACTTCCATAAAACCGAGTACTCGATTCCGACATTAAAATGCATGTGATTTTCAGCCACGCCTCTTGCCAAAACCGCACTTAATGTTTTATCTGCCAAATATACGCCACCATTTTGTCCATATAGATAATTCCGGTCTTCCAATCCTGCCTCTACAAAGAAAGCCGCTATAATAACATCTGGAACTATCAATCTGCTCAAAATATTCCATATTTCCACCTTATCAAAAGCATCATGATAATCAAAAATATCCCTCTTTCCACTCTCTGACTGTTCATTCAGCCATGTTCTGATTGCTATACGTCCGTCTCTAAATGTCAACAATGAAATTGCAATCTCATAGAGTTTCCCCACATAATATCCTGACAATGAGCCCGTCCCATATCGGCAAAGATAATTGTTCATCTCATCCATCGGATAAAACAGGCGAAGAATCATCATGGCATCATCTACAGTTATCGTTTTTGTATTTCGTCTATTAACGATATATCCTTCCATTTCGAGTTTTCTGGTTTCATATTGCGCTTCGAACCGCACTCGTCTATAGTAGTCAGTGATATCTGTACACCATGCATCATGATATGCCTCAGCCAAATTTTCTATGCAATCTCCACCTTCCCGTAAGAATTCTTTCTCGATAAACGGAGTCAATAACATATTAACAATGAGCCCCAGCCGGGATTTATTCATCGTCCCTTTTCCCCTTTTTTGCAATGATATTATAATATTCGCGTCCGCTACGTTCCATCTGATTCAGTACCAGCGTTCTAAAATAGCTGTCCTTGTTAATCGTACCTTGAACATCCTTTTTCAAAATTTTCTGTACCTCATCATAGAATTTTTTACTGAAGCTCTCCTTCCAGTACCCTGTAACAACATTTTCTTTCATTCTGATATACAAAGGAATATAGTATTCCTGCATATAATTAATGCTTTCCCAAATTGCTATAAGTCCTTTAACTTCTTCCTTCTTCGTTCCAACATAAAGCTGCAATTGATTAAGCACCTTAGGCCAAATCAACAATTTAGCAGTCTTATCATCTTGATCCCATGGTGCCAAATCGTTACTTTTGAGAGAAAGTTCTTTAACGAAATCATGTATGTCTTCAATTGTTTCTACATCTATAATCCATTCGCAAGCTGAATCAGGCTTTTCCTGACTAGAATCCTTAGTTTCTTCACCCACTCGCATAATTTCGATTCTTCCTCTATATCCCATCTTCCTCACATCTTCTTTAAATATGGCTTCCTCTTTGATACTATAAGCTTCAAAAAAGCGCGAATAACTAATCAACATGGATTTAAGATGATTCATTAATGTTTCTAACTGAACATCACTATTCTCTACTGTAATCTCATCAATACTATTTTTTTGAAAAAGCATTCCTTTTTCCATCAAGAATAACAGATATCTCATTTTATAATCACTATTTTGTGAGTTGCTACCATATTCTCTCTCCATTAAATTATAAATTTCTGATACCGTTTGTTGCTTCTCCTGTTTAGATTCCTTTTCTTGCCGAGATTCTTTTTTCTGCGTAAATTCATCTGAATCATTTTGTGCCTGACACCATCTCAGTAATTCAAAAAAATCATACGAAGTTTTATCGGCAAATTCATTTTTACCAATAAAATTTTTTTCAATGGACTCATTTAATTCATATTGTTTATTAATAATATAATCATCGTACAGTCCAGTCTTTTCATTTACACCAAGGTTTTCCACATCATGTTCATCCAGTGCATATAAATTCTTATGTTCCAAATATGTCAGACCGACCATAGTTGCAAACCATTTTGGATTTTTCTGACTCCATTTTCTTAATATATCTGAATTAATTTTTTCAACTTCACCTTGTAATCTGGAATTCAGCATATACAAATAGTCTTGCGCATACATCCTATTGCATATGTCAAATCCTTTAATTAATTCATGCCTCTCCATAAGCCATCCATACTTATACAGCAAGGCTGATGCATTGTTGTTCTCATCATATCTGACAATCGAGTTCTCTCCACCGGTAATTCGATCCATTAGTGCTACGAGGCTCCTACAACTCTTCTGACGGTCTTTTTCATTTGGATAAATTTTAAATCCAGGATCGAATTTATCCCATATCATCAAAAGATTTTCAATAAAGAAAAACAAAACATATAGTCTGGTTACAATACTTACTAACTGTTTTGATTCGCCTCCTTCTGTTTCCCAAAATGCTTTTCTGCTATAGTATTCATTTAAATAATCATATCGTATATAGAGCGACCATTGATCATAATCCTTTTTCCACACTTGATTGACCAAGCTCTCTATTTCTTCCTTTTCCAACTTAACATTTCCATCCGTGTTAAGAGAATTATAAATAAAGTGATATATCTGCTGATATATTTCCTCCTTAACATCCATTTGAATTTTTGCAATTCTTCTATCAGCTATCTCATTCTCATATTTACTTCTTATGTAAATTAACTGTTTAAACAATTCCTCTACTAAAAAACATTCATTAGCTAATTGCCTTGAAGTATTTCCCCAAAACAATAAATAGCTCTCAATAAAATAGTATTTTTTATCTGCCTTAAAATACAAAAAATTAGAATATTTATTATCAAGGGTTTTTCCGGTGCATTTCAACAACTTATTTACCTGATTTTGTAAAAAGCATTCTATGTTGATGTTATCTTGCTGTTCCCCACCCTTAACACTTTCAATAAATACCCTTCTCTTATCACAGGTATCAAATGTTTTCAGGTAATACCGCAACGAAGGCGGCAGTACTTTCCCTAAGTATAAATGTGCCATACTTCTGAGTTTTTGCTCTCTAAATTTTTCTTTTTGCAAAAGATACTCTTCTAAATCAGAAAATCTTAAGTACCTATTTCCCGTTAAATATTCTTGCTCATTTGTATAACAGCCAATTTTTTTCTTTAACATTTCTTCTACTACATCATTGAATAGTTCTTCGTCAGCCGTTACAATTGCAATAATATTAGGATGAGATAAGTATTTTACAATGGTAGACAGCATCTCTTCTACTTTATTTGGAGTCAGATCAACATCATCAAAGATAAAATAAATCAATGGTTCTTGTCCTGCCTCTAAATGTTTTACCTTAGCAATTGCTTCCTTTAATGTCGTCCAAAACATAATTAGCTTCTGAGAAAATTCGTAACTATACTGAACCTGTATTCCGTTATTACCAATAGCTGCTTCTAATGACTTTTCTCGGCCCACATCATAACCCTTAGAAAAATAGAGTTCCTTTATGTAGTTATATTCCTGTCTCAGGCGATTATCGCGCCGAAATCTACAATTTTGAAAGAAATTATCATCATGAATCAGATGTATATCTCTCTCAATCTGTTTTTCCAATTCTGAAACAGTCTCACCCAATATTGCTAATATCCAACTTATCAGATCACAAGCCTCAGGTATCATTTCGGGCATAATAATAGGGAAAACGTAGTCACCGAATGGCTCATACTTTTCCCTTATCATTTTTTTCAGCGTAAATACAGCGGAAGTCTTTCCGCTGCCCCTTGAACCAAATATAGAAAAGATGGTATCATACATTAAATTGTATTGGTAATCCATCTTGCTCATCTTCTTTGTGTCAAAGCTTTGAATTTTGGCTCTATGCACATCTATCTTTTCAAATAGATTACCATAAGTAGGAAACATATTATTTAATTGTGCTTCCGTTAAAATTTTAAATCCCATCTTATGATCCGGAATCATTTCTTCGAGAACCTGATCCTTCTCATATGACTCTCTCGTTTGCATTTTTATTTTCCCCCTTTATCATGCGTGCTTTTTCTATCCCTATATCACACTATAACAATGGTTTACCCAATTTGCTTCTCCAATAATTTTCTTCGCATTCTTGTACACGCTGTTCCCATTGCTTCTTTTGTTCCTTTTCAGATTTTTGTTGAGCGTCAAAACTTCTATACCTCTTTCTCTGGTCTTCTGTTATACGCTTCGCTGCATAGGCATTCATCTACACACTCCTTTCTAGTATAACTTTATAAAATAATAACTATATCATATCATAGTTATCATGGCAAATCAACATTTTGCAGCTTCTAACATAAAAAATGGGGGAAACATCCAAAAGTTGCATCCAGATCTTCACGCAATCACGGCGTAATATACCTGTTGTGAATGTATTTTTAATATATGCAATACTTCTCAAAAAATACACCGGTTTTCATTGGCGTACTCCAAAGCTTTCCAGGCTTTGATACCTTTCTAATCGCAAACACATTGTGTAAATGTCGAACGTATGCGTCCCAGGCAGTAGTAATAATTCGCCTTTGTCAGGTCATGTTCCCTGCACCAGGCATCCACTTTCATATCGGAAGGACAATTCTGGCAATCCCTGATCTGATCAGCCCACTGCTGAAGCCGGATCTGCTCTGCAACTAAACTGGTTTGAGTGTTCATCGTCTTGGTCTCCTGACTCTGGTCAAAAAAGTTAAGTGCTAAACTTTTTGACCGTGTATAATATAAGACTATTATTGCAAAGGGCACGGCTAACGAAAGGTTCTCGCTATAGAGCGTTTACCAATTGACAGCTTTTTTACATCATATTCATAAGCACGAAATAGGTTTACTTGTTACGGAGCATTTTTGTTTTGGCGTTTTCCATTAAACGATAAAACAGAAGTGTCTAAAACTCTTCTGTTTTAATATTTAATCCATTTCATTTCACATGACTGCTTTCCATTTTGTAAAATCACGTAAAACAGCAGTTCCACTTCAATATACATCAATGTATCTTTCTTCTGGTCCAACGATATCTTGGTATAAAAAACCATTCCAGATTTAGTGTAGCGAATCTGATTATCATGGTTGTCATCACCACTTACAATAAGTGTTCTTAATTCTTCAGGTGTTAAACCATCAAGTTTTGTAACATAGAATCTCCTTCCACAAAATTAACCAATCACCGTCTATCATATACTTTAACTGCTAATCATTATTTTGTTTTTTAATCGGCAAATCTTCAAACTTATAATAACCTAGATATACTTATTTGACAACCGCTACATATAGACCTTTTCCTCCGAATCATCACAAATAATTATCCGTAAACTGCAAACTCTGCATCTTGTCGAACTGACTTTTTTATGCAAAACCCTAAAGTGAAAAATCCGGGGGGGGGGTGAAATCCATCACCTGTCCGGCGTCTGGAAATCATCGTTCTGTTTTGGCAAACTAATGCACTCTAGATATTCTTCTCGTGTATCCCCATCTACTATAGAGATGCTTTTATAAGGGAGTTTATTTTGCAAAGCCAAGCTCACTGCAATTTGCGCCGACCGCCGGTCGGTGATGCGTTGGCCAACGGTCGCTCGGCGCTATAAACGGTCGATTGTTTATTTGTTGTTTTTGGTGTTAATCACCACTGTATAGTGCTTGGTCGCACACTTCGTGATAGCATTTGCAGAAACCTCATCATTCAGTATCATGAATGCCCAACTCTTAGGTTCCCTTTGTGAACACACAATAGTACTTTTTTGAGCCTCACAACGTTTTTCCAGAATCATGAACAGGACTTTTACCTCTCGCTCATCTGTAATTGTATGGAGCAGAAAATCATCCAGTATCAGCAAATCAAGACGTTCAAGAAGCTTTAGTTTTCTTTCATATTTCTCATAGCTGACATTTTTAAGTGCAACCATATCCTCTAAAAAAGATTCACAATGATGATACTCTACTTTATGTTCCTTACAGGCTGCAATGCCGATTGCTTTTGCAAGATGTGTCTTGCCGCTATCAGACGGACCAAGAATACAGATATTTAACCCATCCCGTACAAATGCCAACGAAGACAGAACCGATGTAATTCCACATGGTAAATACTCTCTGCTCCCGGAATCAACACAATCTTCAAGGCTTTGCGGGCATCCAATCAATTTTGCATGCCTGAGCCGGTTATTCACACGTTTACTGACCTTATCCTGATATTCCGGTTCAATCAGTTCCGCAATTAGCGAAAGATGGTCAAGTTTCAGGAATCTTTCTGAACGGTAGAGTGTATCCAGGGTGGCTGCCATGTTGGGAAGCCCCAGATCATTGAGTTCATCTACTAGCGCATTGGTAAGTGATTCTCCTGTGAGCATTATACATCAGCCTCCTTTCCCGGTGCCTGAGCCAGTTTCTGACTCTTCGAAAGAAGATTTGACACATCCATTGCATCGGATCCCATAACAATGTTTTTTGCAAGCACAAATTGTGCTTGCAAAAAACACAATAGATAAACTTATTGAAATGCGTCTTACCACAATGGCAGATGCATTCCGTAACCAGCTTGACGATCCTAAATTTAAGGAAGTTCCTTTTGAAGACCGTTTAGGAATGCTGGTAGATATCGAATACAGCAACTGCAAGAATAACCGTCAAAAACGGCTCATTCGCAATGCCGGATTCGATCAGCCGGAAGCAAATATCATGGATATCAATTATACTTCCGGGCGCAAGCTGAACAAGGATCTGATAAACAGACTTGCCACCTGTGAATATATATCTGAACACCGGAATCTTTTTATTACCGGTGCAACAGGCTATGGTAAAACATACATGGCATGTGCATTTGGTATGGAAGCATGCAAGCAGTATTACAACACCAGGTATGTTCGTATGCCAGACTTACTCATGGATCTGGGCATTGCACGAACTGAAGGGAATTACCGTAAAGTTATGACAAAATATTCCAATCCGTTGCTTCTCATTTTGGATGAATGGATGCTTCTCAAACCAACTGATACAGAACAGAAAGATATCTTTGAACTTCTGTAAACGTCAAATCCTGCGCCTTGGCTAATTAGTTTTTTTATGCCACACTCTAAATGACACGAAAAAACTATTAGTTTTTTAGAGGAGGCTAAAGCGCATGGATCAATTAACTCACACTGTCCGCAGGTCGAACTGGATAAACATCATTCGACAGTGCCAGGACAGACCGGCAGGCACTACGGCAAAGCAGTGGCTTGCTGAAAACGATATTTCTGAAAAATCTTACTATTACTGGCTCCGAAAGATCCGCCGGGAAGTCTGTGAACAGGAGGGACTCCAGGATGTCACCAACCCGTCTGCTCTCTCTTTTGTAGAAATCCCGGTAAAAACTGCTCTGGACACAACACCGGTGCCAACCGTCCCGGCAGCAATGACTCCGGTTGCAGTGATCAGATCAGGCCGCCTGACGCTGGAATTATCAAACGATATTTCAGAGTCCCTGCTTTGCAGGCTGTTGCAGGAGGTACTTCATGCTTGAAGATGCTGCCGGTATCCGCAGAGTCGTGATTGCCTGTGGATATGTGGATCTGCGCAAAGGGATCGATGGGCTGTCCATGATCATTGGAGACAGATACCATCAGAATCCTTTTGAAAAAGGAACTTTATTCCTGTTCTGTGGCAGACGGTCCGACCGCATCAAGGGACTTCTATGGATGGGAGACGGTTTTCTTCAGCTCTACAAACGGCTGGAGGCAGGTTCCCTGTCCTGGCCGAGAACCAGCGAAGAAGCCGCAGACCTTACAGAGGAACAGTTCCGTTATCTTATGATGGGGCTGAATCCCCTGAACCCCAAAGTCAGGGAAGTAACACCGCAAAAGCCCACCTGATCTTTGTGCAAAACATAGATTTTTTATGCCTGTTATCGGGTCAGATCCATTCCCGGTGTTACAGCCTCTCTGAACGCTGTTTCATGGTCTGTGACGTATCCACAGGAGGATTCGGATAAAATTTCAGCACCTTGAAAACTTTATATTTCCCTGGCTCTATGACCATCACACCGCCATACAGGCATAGGCAGAATGACGAAACCTGCGGGGTTGCCGGTTCGCAATCCTTTGTGTTTTCTGGTATAATGAAAACAGTTTAAGGAGCGGAACAATGGCAGACAGACATACACTGGAAGAACTGAATAACTGCAGCAGGGAAGAACTGATCCCCATCATTCTTATGATGCCGGGTCAGCTGTCCTTCTTTGATGAGGCAGAAAGTTGCTGCGATCTGTCTGTCCCGGAACCTGCTGCGGAGGAAGTACTTCCATCCCGAC
>ERZ1673738.202-NODE-202-length-118278-cov-11.599900_pt1 | contig 118278 bp, 95 predicted proteins | sample MGYA00580198_ERZ1673738 | MGnify/ENA primary metagenome ERZ1673738 (study PRJEB41218, sample SAMN15661784) | gut metagenome | host: Homo sapiens | place: Canada: London | collected 2015-08-20/2019-03-30 | study: EMG produced TPA metagenomics assembly of... | reverse complement strand
ACTGCTAAAACTAATGCTATCAACTTTTTCATACAATCAAACTCCTTTGACAAATCCCGATTTATCTCTCTAATGAGTGAGAATATTATACCACATTTTTGTGATTTTTTCAACTTGCCCACTTCGACTGCACTCCCGACTTAATAACTTCTTGAACACTTGCCGAAAAAGAAAAACTGCCATCACTTGACAGCAGTTCTCTTTCGGGTAGTATTCTGTTATGAATACACAATATCGTTTAATACGATTTCATCAACGCAGGAACGAATGTTATTCATCAATCCTATCCATCTCATCATATCCACAGCCTTTAATTGCTCGGTAACACCTTGTTTTCTTGCCATTTCCTTTATGAGATATTCAGCCATATCACAAGCCGAAGTGTCAATCTCGGCAAGATGTTCATATAACTTTCCGCTTGTCAGCAGAGTGTAATATAAAACTCGCTTGTGTTCTTTCAAATATTGCTCTCGCATTCTTCCGTACTTTGAGAGCAAAGGCTTTTCTTCTGCGATTAGGCAGGGGTAGTAATAATCCCCGATAAGTTCATATCGGATACCCGTTCTTTCATCTGTGATAAATCTTTGCATTGCGACTTCTCCTTTTCTCTTTTATGGTGATAAAACTCCAAGGTTTTCTTATTGTGATTTACCCTTTGACATTCTTCGGAGCAGAATTTCTGTTGGCTGTGTGTTGGCCAATAGGAATTGCCACACACAGCACATTCACGCTGACGGTAATAATGGTTTCCTCGTTCTACTTCTCGGTCTGCTTTCTTTTCGTCTTGCCTTTCTTGATAGCAGCAGTCCTTTGAACAGAAAATCTGTCGGTTACTTGTAGGCACAAACTCTTTTTGGCAATGAGGACATACCTTTGTCTTGATGATTTCTCCACCGTTTTCAGCGAGTTTTTTCGCCTTACGCTTCTCTCGGTAGGCTTTTTCACGCTTACGCTGTCTTGCCAAGCGTTGTTGTTCTTCCTGCTCTTTCTGTGCTTCTATCTCGGCAAGTTCTTCTTTGGTATAGGCAATATCCACTTGACCGACATAGTTAAAATAAATATCGACCTTTTGTGTTCGTGCTTTTCCCACACCCTCTGCTTCATAGACCACTATCTTATCAACAAGTTCATTGAACATTGTATCGGAGATTTCCGTAGGATTTTTGCACTTACGTATCAGCGAAATGAAATGCTTAATATCAACGGAACTTACTTTTTCTTCGGCAAGCTCTGTTTTCATCGTTTCCATTTTCGTTTCCAACTCTGCCTGCTCGTCATCATACTGTTTCATCAGTTGCTTATACTGTCTTTCGGGCAGTAATCCCGATATGAGATTTTCATACAAGCCACGAACAAGTGTAGAAAGTTCATCATAGCGTTTTTGACAGCGTTGCAGTTCCGATTGATTGTGTTTCGGCTTTTCCTCCTGCTTTTCATTCCATAGCGATTGCAGTTCCAAAGCAAAGGCTTTTTCATCATTCAGAACAAACCTTGAAAAGCGTTTGACAGACGATAGTATCAAGGCTTCAACATTGTCGGCACTAATTGAATGAGCGGTACAACCGTTCACTCGGCTTGCATATCCACCGCAACGATAAGAATACTGCACAGAACCGTCTTTTTTACTGTAATGTGTCTGCAAAGTCATTCTTCTTCCGCAATCGGCACAGTATAAATATCCGCTCAAACGGTGTGTATGTGTTCCCCAAGCCGAAGCACGATTTGCTCTGCTTCTGCGTTTCTGAACGCTGTCCCAAAGTTCCTGCGATATGATAGGTTCGTGTGTATTCGGAAATACATACTGTTCTTCTTCGTCTGTGCTTTTTCTCTTGTGAAGTTTGAAATTTGTGCTTACAGACTTACGCAAAACGGTGTGTCCGAGATATTCCTGCCTGTCTAAAATATTTCTTATCGTTGACATTGCCCAAAGATAAGGGTTTGTGAACTTGTTGCCGTTGTACTGTTCGGGGTGGTGTTCCTTTGCATAAGCCGCAGGAATTAAAATCTTTTCTTCGGTGAGTAATTCTGCTATCGCTCGTGGACTTTTACCATTGTTAGCAAGAGTAAAGATACGCTTTACCACTTCCGAAGCCACAGGGTCAACTACAAGCGTTTGCTTGTCGGACGGTAATCTGTTGTAACCATAGGGAATAGAACCGCTACAACGCTTTCCGTCTTTCATACGGGCATCGAATATAGCCTTGATTTTATTGCTCGTGTCTTTGGCATACCATTCATTCATAATATTCAAAAACGGAGCAAAATCATTATCCGAAGCATTGTTACTGTCAATGCTGTTGTTGATTGCAAGAAAACGGACATTTTTCTGTGGAAACAGAACTTCCGTATAAAACCCTACTTGCAGATAATTTCGCCCTAATCGGCTCATATCCTTAACAATCAAGGTTTCTACATTTCCTGCTTCAACTTCTTTTATCAGAGATTGAAAGCCGGGGCGATTGAAATTCACACCTGAAAATCCATCATCAGTAAAATGACGGATATTCTCAAAACCGTTTTTTCGGGCGTAATCTTCCAAGTATTTCTTTTGATTGGTTATCGAATTTGACTCGCCCGTAAGGTCATCATCTCTCGACAAACGCTCGTAAAGTGCCGTAATTCTTGAAGTCCTTGACATTCTTTTTACCTCCTTCCTTATGTATTTTTTCAATTTAGGACAGTTAAATTCATCGTCCTATAAAAGTATAGCCCTCAGGCGTTAATTCAACTGCTGTAACAGTTTGACCGAATGTTGATGCCCAACTGTCAAAGTGTTGCAAGTTCATTGAACGAAGCGTATCATATTGCAAATATCTTTGAATGGTATATAACTCAACCATTGAATTGGATATAGGTGTACCTGTTGCAAAAATTACACCTCGACCTCCTGTGATTTCATCAAGATACTGTGTTTTCATAAAAAGGTCACTTGATTTTTGTGCTTCTGTCTGTGCTATACCACCTACATTCGTCATCTTTGTATAAAGATATAAATTTTTGTAATAATGGCTTTCATCAATAAATATACAGTCAACACCCAATTCTTCAAAGGTGACAACATCGTCTTTTCTGCTTTGGTCATTAAGTTTTTTTAGCTTTGCTTCAATAGATTTCTTTGATTTTTCAAGTTGTTTAATTGAAAAGCGTTCGCCGTTTTCGCTTTTAAGCTGTGCAATACCTTCAATAAGTTCATCTATCTGTCTTTGTAAAATATCCCTTTGTCTTTCAATAGACATTGGGATTTTTTCAAATTGAGAATGACCAATGATAACAGCGTCATAATCACCTGTAGCAATTCTGCCGCAAAACTTTTTACGGTTCTTTGTTTCAAAATCTTTCTTTGTTGCAACAAGAATATTAGCCGCCGGATAAAGTTGAAGATATTCCGATGCCCACTGCTCTGTTAAATGATTAGGCACAACAAAAAGAGATTTGTTGCAAAGTCCGAGCCTTTTGCTTTCTTGTGCAGCTGCAACCATTTCAAATGTTTTGCCTGCACCTACAGTATGAGCAAGAAGTGTATTACCACCATACATTATGTGTGCTATTGCATTTATTTGATGAGGTCTTAATTTGATTTCAGGATTCATACCGTAAAAATTGATATGTGAACCGTCATACTCACGAGGACGAATAGAATTAAATCTTTCGTTATATATCTTACAAAGCTCTTCTCTGCGTTCAGGTGATTTCCATATCCATTCTTCAAAAGCTTGTTCAATTAACTTCTGTTTTGCCTGTGCAACAGAAGTTTCCTTTTTATTGAGAACAGCCTTTCTTTTACCGTCTTCTTCAAAATAGTCAAAAACCTTAACGGTTTTCTGATTAAGTGTGCTTTCAATTATGTTATAGGCATTTGCTCTTACAGAGCCGTATGTGTTTTTCGCTTTAACATTACCTTTATCATAACTTTTACCCTCTATGTTCCATTCACCCGTGTATTCAAAATAATGCACCTTAATAAGAGTTCTTGTATATTGCGACGGCTCAAGTAATTCAAACACAAATTCTTGTATATATTTGCTTGGTATCCAAGTAGCACCAAGGCGAACGGAAATTTCACTTGCTGTTAAATCTTTAGGTTGCACCTTTTCAAGACATTTAACATTAACGGTATAAAGTTCAGGATAAATTTCGGCATTTTCTTTTGCAGTGCGCAATTTTTCTCGCACATTGCCGGAAAGATATTCATCTGCAGGAAGATATTTAGGCTCGTTGCTGTTTGGAGAAAATATAGGATTGAGAAATATAACACCTTGCAAATCTGAATATATTTCATCTTCGCTTTTACCTGTAAGCAATTTCATATATTCGATGTCAACACTTGCTTTCTCACCGATTGATACCGCAAGTGCTTCGCTTGATGTATCAACCGAAGTGATTTCCTTATGAGGTTTAATAGTTCTTTTAGTGAACATATCGGCTTTTCTTTCAAGATTACCGTTTTCATCAAGTATTTCAAGTGCAGATAAAAGCGAATATGAACTGTCTTGTGAAAAAGCAGATTTATTACCTCTGCTTGAAATCAAGCCGTAATCTTTTATGAATTTATCATAAAGATTGTTTAAGCGTAATTGTTCTGATTTAATTTCTTCCTCGGAATAATCTTGTTCCTGCATAGTGATAAGACTGCGAACGGTATCCCGCAAGGCAATCATACCTCGTATACGATTCTCGGCAGTAGCGGATACATCAACAGGCGTCATTCTTGAATTTTCTCTAAAGTATATCTTTCCGTCTACAACAGTATATGAAAAGTTACGAACATCAGGTAATGCAGGAATAGATAAATCTTCTTCAAATTCATCACCGATTTGCACCTCTGTAATTTGTCCTTGAATATTCTTAACAGCCACATCAAGCAGTTCTTCAAGACTTCTATCCTCATATGGAATACAGGTTGATTCAGGACCGAAACGACCTGAAACCATTTCCATATTACCGAGTACCATATCAGGATTATCAACAAAGTATTTATTCATTCTGATACCGTCTTCGGTATTATCAAGCTGTACCCAATTAGGCTCAATATCAAGCATTCTGTCACGCTTTTGAAGAACAAGAATATCCGATACTACCTCTGTGCCTGCATTGCCCTTAAAAGTATCGTTAGGAAGTCTTATAGCTCCAAGTAGGTCTGCTCTTTGAGCAATATATCTCCTGATATTGCTGTTTTCTTTATCCATAGTACCTTTAGAGGTAATGAGTATCATTATGCCGCCTGTTCTGACTTTATCAAGTGACTTCATAAAGAAGTAATCGTGAATAAGTGGGTTATGCTTATCGTATTTCTTATCCGATACTTTGAAATCGCCAAAAGGCACATTGGTAGTGACAAGGTCATAGAAGTTATCGGGTAAATCCACCTTTTCATATCCGTTATTAACAACGCTTGCAGTTTGATAAAGCTGTTGTGCAATAGTTGCCGAAACAGAGTCAAGTTCAATACCGTACACCTTATTGTCAGCCATACTTTTTGGCTTCATACCGATAAAATTACCGATACCGCAAGACGGTTCAAGAATATTGCCTTGCTTGAAGCCGAGATTTTCGGCAATATCATAACAAGCCTTAACTACTTCTTGAGGAGTATAGAAAGCGGTTAATGTGCTTTCTCTTGCTGCATTGTATTCTTCGGGCGATAAGGCTGACATGAGCTCCTTGTATTCATTTGCCCAAGTCGAATTGTTTTCATCAAACGCTTCGGGAATACCGCCCCAACCGACATATTTTGAAAGTACGATTTGTTCATCGGGAGTTGCAAAACGATTATCGGCTTCACATTCTTTTAAAACCTTGATAGCCTCCATATTCCTGCGAAAGCGTTCTTTTTTACCTACAACCTCAACGGGATGTGCCGCAAAATCAAAATCGTACCTTTGCTCAACAGAAATTTCGGGATGAATATCCCACTGACTATGTTCAGTATGCTGTTTTGTGTTTTGAGTTGAAATAATCTGTTCTTTTTCTATCGGTAAATATTGCCTTACAAATTCAACGGACTCTTTGCGAAAGATAGGAAAGCCTGAACGATTGGCAAAGGTTTGGTCAGCCATAGATACATAACCGTTGCTGACAGAATCAACAACAAAGTGTCTGCCGTCAATATCTATTTCTTCACCGATTAAGTCTAAGCCATCATCAACTTCCGACACAACGGGCTTGGTTTCTGCATCAACCTTTTCTTTTTCTGCCGGTTTAGTAAACTTGCTCGGTTGTTTTACTTTTGGTGCAAGGTTTGGATAATCATAAAGTTTGAATGTGCCGTTTTTGTAAGCTATAAAGTCATCATAGATTTGCTTACGGTACTGATACATTCTGTCATCTTTATCCATAAGAGCCAAAACATTTGACATCATATTTTCAATATCATCAAGTGCCTGTGGGTTATCAAGTTGAGCCTTGATAATTCTTGAAACCTTGTATGGTTCAATATCGTTCGGATAAGGCTTAGCGTCATTTTCAGATAAACCTTCAAAGAATGATTCCAAATCTCTTGATATTTCGTTTTTGTATATATCGGGTATAGCGTCAATATCCTCTTGCGTTACGAATTTGTTTTGCTTGATAAGAGTATCGATTCTTTTTGCAACATCGCTCCATTTAATAAGAACTTTCGCATAAGGCTCCATAACCGAACCGTGGCTGAATTCTATGCCTTTTGTTGTTTTATTAACGCTGTCATTACCGCCTAAATATCCGCTTTGATTATCTCTGCTTACATATTTAATTCTGTCGGCTTTATCAGGGTGATTAACAAAATAGGTGTAGGTTTCAAGCCTGTAAGCGTGATTGTTTTTGCCGTTTATGATAATCTTGTCTATCTCATCTTGCGAGATAAACATTTCTCTTTCAGGCAGATAACCCGATTCAGCTTTAAACAAAATAGGTTCTCGTTTCATACCCTCAATAATTTCTGCAATATATGGTATAGAATATTGAGGTGCATAATTAAAGCGAATGATTTTCATACCGGCGTTGTAGTCATCCATCAGCCTGCCGTACTCTTTGAAAATTTGAGCACGCTTTTCATCATCTTTGAGCATATCGGTAATTTTTTCAACCATATCGGGATAGCCTAAAACGCCGTCAATTTCTTTTTGTATTGATTGCAGACAATTATCTTTATTGGGATAATCGTCACTCAAATCTCGGATAAACTCTGTGAACCTGTCTGCAACTTTATTGAGTTCATAGTCATCAACCTTATCAAGTTCATACTGCGGCATATATCTGCCGACATCAAGAAGTTCACGAATACGAACAGCCGCTTGCTCCCAAGTGAGATGTGTTGCCGTACTTGTTTTAGCAGATGTGCCTTTAGCAATACTAATACCGTTTTCATCATACCAAAAGGAAACCTTTTCACCGTTAAAGACAAAGCCTGCACCGTTAGTACCGTAAAGAAATTTAAGCATTCTTGCGTTATACTCAACACCTCTGTCCCGTCTGAAATGCATAGCAATTTGTACTCTGCTGTTTTTATCATTAAAGCCACAGCATAGTGCTTCATCAATAATCTGTTGTGATATGCCAAAATCGGTAAAAAGTGATGTTTGAGGTATTTCATCATATACAGGCTCGTTATCATAAGAAAAGCTGAACAAATCAAGCTGTGTTTTTTCTTCTTTTTCTGTATCAAAATACTTGCCGTCATTGATAAGTTCTTTAATGATACTGACAACAATATCCCACGAAAAAACGGACTCCTTTGTTCGGGTTTTGTAGTTACCATCATACATAAGAAGTCCGTTATCGGCTAATGTAAAGCCAAAGTGTTTATTGAATTTATCGTACTCGTCAAACCGTCTTGGATACAGCGTTTTTGTATAGTTTATGAGTTCATTATCCTTTTTGGTGGTTTGATACGCCTTGATGATTGCAGGTTTTCTTTGCACCAAATCATCATCGGGATTGCTAAGCATATACCTGATAGCCTGTTCGTCAACAAACGGCGGCAGTTCATCGGTTACATTGTGTAAATCAGTTCGTTCAAGACTGTTTCTCTCGCCGAGTTCTTGATATTGTTCATCATTCCCACCCAAGTCATCATATCCGTTTGCTTGAGTTTCTCTGTCACTCCCTGTGCTTTTGCCATCTGAGTTATGATTTGTTCTTCCATCTGCTGTGCTTGTTCCTGAATCGACATCAGGTGTTCTGTCAGCTTGCAGGTTGTCAATAAAGTTGTGAATGTCGCTTTCTTGTGATTTTTGAGATATTCCTGTCTTTTCTGTGCGTAATATCCCATTTGTTCCGTCTTTGTCGACATAATCAGGTTCGGGTAAAGTTGCTCTCCGACTTGTGTGTATGTTATCTTCATTTGAATTGCTCCTTTCGTTTTTGTTTTCATCCTTATTGTAGGGACTTGTTGAAGATTTTTCAAATATGCGATTTCCTTTTTCAAGTGCAAATATGGTTTTTGATATTTCAAGGAGTGCTGTTTTTGAAATATTGTTTGTTGCTTCACCGAGGGCATTAAAAGTATTCGGCGTATTGAAATTAACGACATCCTCAAAATCTTCCGTATCAAGCATTAAATCGGCGTCAACACCGAGCCTTGAAAGGACTGTATACGAAACGCTGTTTGAAACCAATCTGCGAAACTTTGATGAAATAATATCATCGGAGAAATCTTCAAGAAAGCTGTCTTGTTTTGCACTGCAAAGTTCAAAAAGATAATCGGATAAATTGTCGTTTACACCGTTTTCACAAGCAGAGATGACGGCACTGCTCAAATCTGATTTATCATCAACTGCACCGAAAACATTTTCAAGTGTCTTAATTACATTATCGGTGTAATCGTCTTTCATATGCCAAATAGGGACTTCTTTTGCCTGCTCACCCTCGTGGGTATCGCTGACATCAAACACATATTTAAGCCTTGGGTAGTTTTTATTTGACACATCAAAAAGTGCAATGCCTTTAGCACCTTTATTTACCCATCTGCCAAATTTTCTGTTCCAGCTTGCCATAGGCAAAACTGCAACAGCGTCAGGCTTTTGAGCATATACAAGAAGTTGCTCACTAAACAGCAAGCCGTAGTTATTGCAAGAACTTTTCAAAAACTCCTGCCAATTACTCGGCGAACGGATAACATCCTTTGAAACATTATTATAAAGAGCAGAAATAAGCTCAAACCTTGTAGCCATAGTCATCACCTTTCATCTTGTTTACCTCCGAGATATGAATAAAGCGTGTGCTTTTTCACAGCCTCTTTAATGGCACATATAACCTTAATTTCTTTAATCGAAACATTCGGCAAATCAAGCATTTCTTCTGTTTTCATATTCAAAATATCTACCTCACTGCATTTGCCTGCCTTAAACAGCTTTAAAAGAACTTTCGTTTTTGTTTGGAAATCTGTATCCATTTTTACCTCCGTATATATTAAAGGCGGCAACCGAAGTTACCGCCCAAATAAGTTTAATTATCGTTTTTCTTTTTGTTTCTGACTTGGAGAAATACAAGCCCTGCAACAATAAAGACAACGAGTGCAATAGACACAATCGTTTTGACTGTCATTAGCTTTTACCTCCTTTTATTATCGTTCATCTCGTTCTCGGTTATGCCGTTGTCTTTCATTTTCAAAACAGCGATACATTTCAGCCTTATCGGCAACCCTTTGACCAAAGTCTTTTAACGCATCAAACTTGTTTTCGGTATAATGGCCGTAATAATATGAGCCGTTATTACATTCCCAAGTGACGTATTGCTTTTCTTTATTGGCAGTAGTCCTTTCACCGAGTACGATTTCACCTTTACCGACAGTTACAGCATTGATAATGGTGTAGCCTGCATTAGTTCTGTCACTCATTATCTGCACCTCGCTTTTTCTTTCTCTTGATAAAGAAATATACACATCCTGCAATACCGACAAGTGAAGCACCGGCAATACCTAAAATTTTATTGATATTCCTTTCGTCTCCTGTCTTTGGATTTTCAAGTTCAGGGACTTTAATCGTCACGGTCTGTCCGTCATCGTTAATGTCAGCGTGAGCAGTTAATTCAACCCCGTCACGATACAATGTCTCAAACACTACAAGCTCGGTATCCTTTTTAATAGCCGAACCGTCAAAAGTAAAGGTGACTTCTACTTTGCCATCAGTCCTATCGGGTACAAACTTAACGGTTGAAGTGATTTCTTTACCTTTAACTTTGAACGGCTTGCCTGTGGATTTATCCATCAATGTGCTTTTGATAACATATTCGGTATTAGGTACTAAATGCTTGTACTCAACAGTATCTTTTATAGTTATTTCACCTTTTGCGATGACTTCTTTTTTGCCATTGACGGTTGCCGTTGTTTTTAATTCTGGCACTTTATCATTGAGTGCAGTAAGTTCAACCACTTGCTCATTATCTTTGATTATTACAGTAAATACATCTTCATTATCAAGATAGCCGTCGGCAGGTTTGATTTCTTTGATAAGGTATTCACCGTAAGGAATGTTATTGAAAACAAATACGCCGTTTTCATCGGTAACAGCAGTTAAGATTGCTTTATCTTCCGTAAATTCGGTAGTGTCTGATTTAAACAAGCCAAAGGTTGCACCCTTAATTGTTTCTTGGGTTTCTCGGTCAATCTTCAAGCCTTTAACAGAACCATAAATTAGATTGTTTTCGATAGCTTTATCGTTATTGACTTTAATATCAATAACCTTGACATCTTGACCTTGATATTCGGTATCAAACTCATATTTGGTGTTAGACAAGATATAGTGCGCATCGGTTGCGATTTCTTTTGCGTACCACTTAAAGCCTACCGGCAAATCACAATCAAAGACAATGCTTCCATTTTTATCACAATTTGCAAAAGTGATAAGAGCATCTTTTGGAATAACATCGCCGTTGCTTGCTTTAATATCTTCGTTTGCGTAAACGCCAAACTGAACGGATGAGATTTCATTATTTTTACCGAGGTTGAAAGTCTTATCTTCCTCCATTTCTTTTTTAAGTGAAACCGAAACCTTTTGTCTATCGTTATACACCGAAATGTCGGTTGAGGTAACGGAAACATTCTGTCCTGCATAGGTGAGTTCAGCATCATACTTGGCGGCATTATGAACATATCCGTTTGGTGCAGTCTTTTCAATAACTGTATATTTACCGAGATAAAGTTCTTTTGATTTAGCCACACCGTCATCGTCGGTTGTGATAGTATCAACCAAAGTGCCTTGCTCATATCTTACCGTACCGTCGAGAGTGGTTATATCTTCGGCAGCATAGATTTCAAATACTGCTCCGTTAAGATTACCGACACTGTATTTTGGTGTATATATGCCGTTATTTTCTTCAACAGATGAAAAAATCTCGCCTGTTTTAGTGATATTGATTACACCTTTTTGTGCAACATCTCGTGCCTTAACCTTTACTACGGTAACGCCTGTATCGGTCGATGAATTTTCCTGTGTAATAGAGAACGGGATAGGCGTATCGTCAAGTACATATCCGTACGGTGCTTGTACTTCTTTAAGAGTATAATCACCATACGGCAACTTTTCAGGTGTGATTAAATATCCCTCTTTGTTGGTGTAAAAGGTATGAATTGATGTCACTTGAGGGTAGGTGTACTGCATTGTAACTCTATGATTGTTGCTATCGAAGATTTCAAAAGCAGCACCTTCGTATGGAATTCGTTTACCCGTTTCCTTATCAAGTTTAACTACCTTGAGATACGACTCGAAATTTTTATTGTTGATAAGGAATTTGTAAGTCTTGCCGTCTTTATTGATGAAAACATCGAAATCGGTGATAAGTTCTCGACCTGCCCAACCTTTAGTTTGATGGATTGTGTAAACACCATATGGAAGTAATTTTGTACTTGCAAAACCGTCTTCGTCACAAACAATGGTATCTCGTTCGTCTTTATCGGCATTTACAAATGAACCTGATGATTTTAGATAAATCTGAAACTCTGCACCTTTTTCGGGTGTTTCGATTTGAGTTTCACCATCATCAGTATGTTTAATAATGCTGATTTTACCCTTGATAACTTGTTCCATAACAGTCATATCGGGTGCTGTGTTATATTCAATGTTGTAATCCCTTGGATCCGCACCGACTCTATACACAGTATCATTTAAAAGATAACCCTCACTTGGTGTGATTTCTCTAATAGTCCAGTCTGTACCGCATACGAAATAGTCTGTTGTGAAAGAGCCGCTTTGGTCAGTTGTATATTGAGCAACAAGATTATTACCTTTAAACAAGCCATATACGGCACCGCTGAGTTTAGCGTCGCCTTGTGCATGACCTTTTTCGTAGTCTTGTTTTGTGACGGTTACTCTGAACTTTTTGAGTATGTTATAGAAGCTGACCGATGATGTTTTATCGCTTGAAACAGTTATAGTTTGCGATTGATTAGGTACATATCTGTCAATGTTTTCTTCCGTAATCGTATATGTTCCCGGGACCAAATCGGAAATATCAATTTCGCCGTTTGCATTTGTTGTAACGGTTTTTGAAAAACCATTAGCACCTGTGACAGTAAAGTTAATACCGGCTACAATACCGTCTTCGGAAGTTTTAACAAGTTTCATATCACCAAGCGGAGTAATTGAACCCGAAAATGCCATTGAAACAGGGTCATAATATGCCGAATAGATAAGTTTTTGATATGCTTCACTGCCATAGGGATAGTAAAGCAAAAGTTCATCGTCATCGCCTGTACCGTCTTTATAGTATTCACCGTTAGCAAGTTTAAAGCTTGATGCAGTACAAGACTTATCGACCTTAATCGTTAATGAGTTGGAATTCTTGCTGTGGGTAATACTCCAACCGCTTCCGTTTTTCGTGAATGCAGGATAATCGGAAAGCACCTTGTTTGTATCGATAACGGTAAGGCTTTTCCCTGCAACGATTGTTCCGACATTGGTGTTATTGAATGACGGCTTTTTATTTAGGTTGTCCATTCTGTCCTGAGCCTTGTCACACCACGCTTTGTATCCGCCGTCGCTGAAATCCCAGCTTGTATCAGAACCGAAGATAGACCACACTTTTTTCTGACAGTAAGCCATATCCAGCCAATCTATCGAGTTGCCGTGTTCAAGGTAATATCCTGCAAATATCCATTTTGCAGCTTTAATTGCCGTGTCACTTGCCATAGCCTTTTTGCCTTTAAGATATGACGAACTCGGTGAGGTTGTATCGTATTCAATACAGAAAAGCGGATAAGTTGTACCGCCTTTTTTCGTAGTATGAAGTTCGTGTCCGTAATGCTTTGAAACGCTTACATCAAGTTTCTTCATACCCGACACCGCACCTAGGTTTTCCGTTGCCGCAAAAGCACTTAACGGAAACATCATTGTAACTGTTAATACCGACAAAAGAAGTGCAACAATTCTTTTGCCTAAACTTTTGAATTTATCTTTCATAACTTTTCCTTTCTGCCTGTTTTCAGACATAAAAAAAGAGAAAATTGTTACATCTTCTCAGCTTAAATTTATGATATTGTTATTTGAAATTGCCTGTCCATTTACCGCAGTAACCGCAACTCCAGCATTCATAGCCTTGTGGGCAGTTAGCAAAATATTCATCGTCGGATATTTCTCCGCTTTCCCATTTATCTGCCCAAGATTTCATTACTGAATCAACATATGCTTTAACATCCGATTTGCTGTCAAACCATCTGCCCATATTGCCACATTTTATTGAATGATTGTTGTTATTACTGCATTGACTTACTTTTTTTGTTGTTGGTTGTTTTGATGTAGTCGTTGCTTTTGTTGTAGATTTTGTTGTTTGAACAGGTTTTGATGTTGTAGACACAACCTTTCTTTTGGTGGTTGTTTTGCTCAACTCAATCTTGTTTGAAGTTGTGCTCGTTATTTTTGCATTTGTAGTTGGAGCAGTAGTTGTTGTATCGACTTTCGTATCATTTTCAGCAGTCGAAATATGCAGTGTTGTTTCTTTACTTGCAGAAAAAGAACTTGTTTCTGCATTTTCATTTACATCACTATTCTTAACCGAACAACCTACGAATACGCTGATTAGCACAACTACTACCATACACAAAATCACTGACTTTTTCATTAAGCATTCCTCCTTTGCTTTCACCGCCAATTTAACAGATTTTGGTAATTCAAGCAAAGGTGCGTTTATTAAATCATACACATCATTCCTTTATTTGATTTATAAGGCTCTTTCTTTTCTGCAAGTTTGTATGTTAAATAAGGGGGGTATATTGAAAAGAGGGGGGATAGAAAAAATATACTCCTACTATCTGCTGTTCCTTTCGGCTCTGCTTTTCAAAAACTTGTTGTAATGCTCCAATGCCTTGCATACATAATCTTGCCTTTTCTCAGGAGCAACAGATTTCGGGATATACTTTTCAAGCGTCTTATGTGGAATTATGAGCCTTTCCTGTTGGTTTGGTTTCAATTCACACATAACATCAAGAATAGTGTCGCCGTTGAGCTCTCCGTCATTAAACATCTTGTGCATACGAATAGCCTGTGCGTGAGACGGAGTACAACACTCGCTTTCTATTGCTTCCAACAAATCTTGTTGACATTCTTTATCAAGAAATGATATTTCAACAGCCGGCAACATTTTCATTTTACCCTCATCAACCATTTCCAGCAGTTCAGGGATAAGATAGGTAAGGCGAATATATCTAAAGACTTGCCTTGTACTTTCACCTGTGTTTTCTGCAATTATTTGAGCAGAATTCAACTTTGTGCCAACTTGGCATAAAGTTAAATCGGTTCTTTTACCTTGTCTATTCATCGCATCCAATTTCATTTTGTATGCAAAGGCTTTTTCACTCGGTAAAATGTTTTCTCTTTGGATATTGCTGTCAACCATAATGACGGTTGCGGCATCATCGTCCAAATTTGAAACAATACAACGCAATGTGTTTTTACCGGCAATCTCACTTGCAAATTTTCGTCTGTGTCCTGAAATGATTTCATAATCACCATTATCTTTCTCACGAACAATAGCAGGAACCAACACTCCGTTTTCAGAAACACTTTCAACAAGTTTATTCATTTCCTCATCATCACGCACTTTAAACGGATGATTAGGAAACGGCACAAGTTTTTCAAGCGGAATATCTTTTATAGTCGGAGTAAGTCCGTTTTCTCGCTCGCTTTGTGATGTGAATAAATCATCGAGCCTGCTCAGAGTGAAATCTGTTTTTCTCTTTTCGCTCAAGTTTTAATACCTCCTTCGTAAAGTCTGCATACGCTTTTGCGACCTTACTGTTTTTGTCATAAGCGAATATTGATTTACCGCTTATTGCAGTTTCAGCCGCTTTAATGCCCATAGGTATCTGCGTATCAAATATTTTAAGATACTTGCCGTAGTCATTTACGATAGCTTCCTTTGTACTTTTGGAAAGGTTAGTTCTGCCGTCTACAAGTGTAAGCAAAATACCGTCAATTTTAAGCGATGGGTTAATTTGTCTTTTGACCTTATCTATTGTTTTAACAAGTTGCGTCATACCTTTAGCTGCGAGAAATTGCGACTGCACAGGAATGATAACCGAATCGGCCGCAACCAGTGCATTAACCGTAAGCACGCTCAAAGACGGCATACAATCAATAACTACATAATCATACGCAGCTTTTATTGAATTTACATAACCTTTCAGCACGGTTTCACGGCTCATTGTGTTGACCAAACTAAGTTCAAGTGCAGACAAATCAAGGTTAGCCGGTAGCAAATCAATATTCTCTTTATGGTGAAGAATACCGTTTGCAGGATTCTTGTTTCTTTCTTCGATATACTCGATGAGTTTGTCTGCAAGAGTAACCGAAAGTTCGTCTGTATCTCGCCAACCCAAAGCTGTTGTCAAATCACCTTGTGGGTCACAATCGATAAGCAAGACTTTCTTGCCCTCATTTGCAAGACCGACTCCAAGATTTAAGGCGGTTGTAGTTTTTCCTACACCGCCTTTTTGATTGCATATTGCAATTACTTTTGTTTTTTTCGTTAAAAACACCTCCGTCTTATTTCTATATATACAAAAAAGCCTGCCGATTTTAACCGACAGGCTTTTAACTATATACAGATGTTTGGTTTGTAATTAAATATAACTATTTATTATTGAATGATAATTATAAAATATATGTAAATCGTATTTTTTTATTTCCAAGTGCAAGCACCACCATTTTTAATTTCTTGGTCAAGTTTATTTAAGTCAGGTAATTCTGTGCATTCCGAGTATTTTTTTAAATGAAGAATATCATAATCATCATTGTAAACATAACAACCATCTTCATCAATATCAATTACCTCATAAACACGGACAATAAAATCTGGATTATAGTGTTCGATCAGTCTTGCTACATCAAGAACAAATTCGATTTTAGGTTTGCTCTCAATAATTGGAAACAATTGAATTGCAGAGTCAGTAAAACGGAATCCATTTATATCAAAAGTTAACTCTTCATATTTACAGTGTTCTGATAGACTAATATCAATTATTGCTGTAGAATTAAATAACTTTGTTGATTCGCCTTTCTCAATACTTAAATGACTTGTAACCAAAATTGATGATAATATACCACATTCTGCTAACAGTGTTAATTTTTCATGACTTAATTGATATGCTACTGTTATTATTTGTATCCAGTCACTTGCTTCGTCAACTATAAACTCATCAAGATTAATATTAGAATCATTTTTAGAAAATGTTTCCTCTGAACTTAAAACAAAAACCTCATTATACGGAGTTTCAATACGAAAATCAGCACAATTTTTAAATAGCGATGCTTCATTTTTACTTAAATGATACAGTTTTTCAAGTGTTCTATAAGAATGCGAATTTGGTTTTTTATATTCTTCATTCAACACTTTTGCCCATAATTGCTGCATATCTTTATTACTTATATTACCCGCTGATTCGAAAAATCGTAAAAACCAATCGAAATCAAATGTTGACCTTTCAGTTTTATTTTTTCTATTATCTTTGGCATATTCTTCATCTGCCATTTCGGCAATTTTCAAAAGATTTCGGCATTTCATTAATTCAGTTAATGTTAATTCTCTACTATCTACCAAATCGTTTATTGCTTCATTAATTTTACCAAGTTTTATTTTTTCAAATTCCTTACGCCTGGTATTTCCACGCAAAAACATTGCAGTTATAAAGCCTCCTGTTATAGCAGGGATTCCAGATTGCACCATTGGTAACGCATTATTGATTATCTCAACTATTGAATTAAATTCATCCATAAACTTCTTTCCTTTCTTTTAATTCAATTATATATAATTTAAAGCAAAAATTCTACTATATTTTCCTTTTTAGTGAAAAATATAAAGTCACTCACATTTGTCACCTAATAATAAAATAAAAATCGATTTAGTAAGAATGAATTGATATACATATAAATTCACCTCATCAGTGTAAAAAGTCAAGCAACAGATTTTCTGCATGAAATTGTCCTACATATATATAATTGATGATTATAAATTTTCAAAGATCACACTCAAATACAAATAGCCGATTATTCTATCTAGAAGAACACCGATAAAAATGTAAAATAGATATTCAAATTTTCATATTTACATTTTAATAATACTTAAAATATAAAACAATATTGAAAAATATTATTAATAATTAAACTAATATTCTCGATTAAAATAGTAACATCTAAAGCAGAAAGAATTTGTAACACCCTCTGTCGGCTGTTTAACGGCAATTTTGCTTAATGCAAAAATACTTCACCGAATGTAAACTTGATTAATTTTATGAAAATCGGTCTAAAAAGCTATTATGTTTTGCAATAAAATTCAACAAGTGAATAATTGCAATAACCCGCTAAAACAGTATGTTTTAACGGGTTATGATAGGTTATGAAATTTTGTTTAAAATTTCGATTAGGCGTATATATGAAGTGCAAAAAACATTTCAAAATAGCTTAAATTCAGTGTTTCTGCAACATCTTATTAGTTGGTTGACTCAATTTAACTTAATGCATTTTGAAAACAGAATAAATATTTCTCAAATTCATTTTGCATCACAATCTCATCATAAATCAATGTAGCTTACCCCACAAGAACAATCAGCTATAATTTGAACTTTGGATAACTTCCTTTATGTAATCTAATTTTTTTATATCAAAATTTTCAATAAGATACCATTTTAAATCATCATTATCAATACGATTATTAATTTTTGACCTTAAATAAAAACCAAGACTAGATAATAAAAATTTACCACATATCAAATTAAAATAATTATCGCCATTAATTAATTTATAATCTCTGTCTATATCATTAATTTTACTCATAGCATCTGAATCAGCATTTATAATGACATTTTCAAAATACTTATTATACGCATCATCTGTTCTTTCAAAACCTGTTTTTGAATCAATAAATTCACAATGTTTACGACTAACACTTGGTATTTCCGGATAATATTTTTTCAAAAAACAATAACTTAAAAATAATTTTGAAGATTGAGTAATTATCGTATTTAACCAATTATCAAAATTAATAATTTTTCTAACCTTATCATCTATTAATCTTAATTTACCTTTAGAAAATTTATAACAAGCTTCTTCATCAATATAATAATTTTCGATATTATATGTGTCCAAATAAATAAAATGTGAATCTTTAATCATTTTTTCAGGAAAAATATATCTATCAAAATCACCATCAACAATATAAAAATTCAAATCATTTATGTTTTGCTTTTTATTTTCTTCAAAAGCTTTAATTACCCCTATTTTTCCACCCATACAAAAAATTGATGATATTCTATACTCATCACCCAGCAATCGTTTAAAAACTGTTTCATATTCATATTCTTTATTAATATCTTCAACATAAATATTAATATCGTTAAATTCCGAATAGAACAATGTTCTATTTAATGAAGCATCAAAAGAATATTCTAAACTCTTTTCATCCATAATAATTATCCTATATATTCTTTCACTAATCTAAATGTTTTATTTCTATATTTTCCAATAAGTTCTGGTGAATGTGTTGCAAAAATCAACTGAATATTTTTATTAATATTCAGTGCTTTTTCAACAAAAGTCTTTTGCCAAGAAAGATGCAAAGAAATTTCAGGTTCATCTACAACAAAAATACCTGAACTATTTCCTTTGACTCTAAATATAAGATTAGCAAAGAAAATAACTAATTGCTTTTCTCCAGAAGATAAATTCTGAACCGATATTTTATCTGATGAATAAATTGTTTGAAAATAAAGATTTCCATATTCATCTATTTTTAATTCTTTTTCATCATCAGCTGTTTTAATAAAATCATTAATTGTACCCAAAAATAATTCAATTGGTTTCAAATATTGTTCCTTTTGCATTTCCATTTCCTCTGCCATAGACACAATCTTTTTAATTCTTGAAATATCCTGAAATTTGGCAATTATTTCAATTTCCATTTTTTTATTATCTTTCATTGACATTAACTCATCAATATAATCCTGAAAAAATTTATCATATATGGATTCTTCATCAGGAGACAATAATTCAATTTCTCTGGCAATTTTAATAAATGATTTTTTAGTTTTTTTTATATCGCTAATTGATGAAGAAGATGCTATTTGCTTAATAAATTCATTAATATCAAAACTACTCAACACCTCTATAGAAGACTTAAGGATCTTATTTCTAAAATCATTATTAATTTTTGAAATCATCATACTCGTTCTAGAATAGCATTCTTTGATGAGTATCTCTACATCATTTATTGCTTGATCAAAATAATACCTTCCAAGTTCTTCTTCATCATTTTTTAATATATGATTATGAGATCTAAAATTGCGATTTTTTACAGAAAAGAGATCATATAATACAGTTTTTCTGTTTAACGGCAAATACACATAATTGAAACTGTCGCGAATTCGCCTAAGAATACTATACTGCTTTAAATATATACCATCCAATTCTTCTGGAAATCTTCCATGAAAACCTTCAATTCTAGAAATTTTTTCTGTATTTCCATCAAAATTAACTGTTATATTACTAGAATTTTTTTCAATAAGTATTTCACGAATATCCCCAATTGATTTTATAGGCTCATATTTTAAAACAATTCTTTCAAATTCATATTCAAATAAACGATAAAGATTTCCAGTAATAATATATTCCGTTATATTCAAAATAGTAGTTTTTCCACATCCATTGCTACCATATATAAATGTAACATCATTATTAAAATCGACATTATAATTAAAATACTTATGTAATTTAATAATTTTTAAATTAATAATCCTCATTAGCTGTTCTCCCATAATATCCTCTCCCATGTTCAAATTAAAATATTATTAATTATTATGATGAGAGAAGAAAAAATTATTCATAATTAATATGATAATATCATACATTAATTAAAATTAAAAGACCTATTAATAAATTAATTTTTTTCTTGACGCAAAAAATACTTCGCAGAAGGTAAATTTGCGTAAATTTACGCAAATCTTTACGCAACTTTTACGCAAAACGGGCTGAAAATTTATGATATTTTGCAATAAAATACGGCAAGCGAAAAATTCCATAAAAATAGCAAAAACCCGCTAAAACAGTGCGTTTTAACGGGTTGTGATAGTTTATGAAATTTTATTTGAAATTTCGATTAGCCGTTGATTTGCTTTGCGATTTCTTCTGCGAAGTTTTCTTCTCTCTTTTCGAGACCGTCGCCCTTCATCATTCTGATGAAACCGTTAAGCTTGATTTCAGTGCCGAGTTCCTTGGCAACTGAATCAACATAACCCTTAACTGAACCTTGGAATAAATCGCTTCTTACGAATTCCTGGTCAACAAGGCAGTTTTCTTTATAATACTTGCCCATCTTACCGGCAGCAATTTTAGCAAGAACTGCTTCAGGCTTAGAAGCCATTTTAGGATCTTCTTTCATCTGAGCTGCAAGGATTGATTTTTCGTGTTCAACAACTTCAGCAGGAACTGAAGCTTCGTCAAGATATGCAGGGCTCATAGCTGCGATTTGCATAGCAACATTCTTACCCATAGCATCAAATTCAGGAGCAGATGCCTTTGATTCATCAGCAACATCAAAGCCAACCATAACGCCTACTGAACCGCCGCCGTGAATATATGTTGAAACAATACCGTCCATCCTTTCGAAACGACGAACTTTCATATTTTCACCGATTGAAAGAACAAGGTCATTAAGAGTTTCGGTAACAGTTCTGTCTGTACCGTCAAACTTTTCTTCCTTAAGAGCTTCAACATCAGCAGGATTTGTTGCAAGGATAGTCTTTGCAACACCTTCTACGAAGTTCATAAATTTCTCGTTTTTAGCAACGAAGTCAGTTTCAGAGTTAACTTCTACTACAACACCCTTTTTAGCCTGTGCATCATAATATGGAAGAACTACACCTTCAGCAGCAATTCTTGTTGCTTTCTTTTGTGCAGCAGCAAGTCCTCTTTCACGAAGAAAGTCAACTGCCTTATCCATATCGCCGTCAGCTTCAACAAGAGCCTTCTTACATTCCATCATACCAACGCCGGTCTTCTCACGAAGAGCCTTAACATCTTGAGCTGTAAATGCCATTATATTATCCTCCTATAAAATAGTTATAATTATATTAAATTATTCAGCAGCCTCTTCACTTGCTTCTTCAGCATTTTCTTCTGCTGTTGTGTCATTACCGTCTCTGCCTTCGATAACAGCATTAGCAATAGCACCAGCAATAAGCTTTACTGCACGGATAGCGTCATCGTTGCCAGGGATAACATAGTCGATTTCATCAGGGTCACAGTTTGTATCAACAATAGCTACGATTGGAAGACCAAGCTTAATTGCTTCTGATACAGCGATTCTTTCCTTGCGTGGGTCAACGATGAACATTGCATTAGGAATCTTCTTCATTTCTGTGATACCGCCAAGGTACTTTTCAAGCTTTTCAATTTCGAGTTCAAGGCCAACTACTTCTTTCTTTGGAAGAAGGTCAAATGTTCCGTCTTCTCTCATAGCCTTAAGCTGTGCAAGACGAGCAACTCTGCCACGGATAGTTTTGAAGTTTGTAAGCATACCACCAAGCCATCTTGCGTTAACATATGGCATTGCGCAACGCTCTGCTTCTTCCTTAACTGAATCCTGTGCCTGCTTCTTTGTACCTACGAAAATGATTGAACCGCCGTCTGCTGCAAGATCACGAACGAACATATATGCTTCATCAAGCTTCTTAACTGTTTTCTGAAGGTCGATGATGTAAATACCGTTACGCTCTGTGAAGATGTATTCAGCCATTTTAGGGTTCCATCTTCTTGTTTGGTGTCCGAAGTGAACACCTGCTTCTAAAAGCTGTTTCATTGAAACTACATTTGCCATTATTATTTCCTCCTTTAAGGTTAATTCCTCCACACCGAGTATGGCAAAAGCCCATTAAAATCACCTAAGGCTTAACCCGTGTGTGTGCGTATTCGCTTGTATTTCTACGAATGCTGAAGTATTATAACAAAAAAGGCTTGAAAAATCAAGCCTTTTTTCAATATTATTTGGTTTTTACAGTCTTAACCTTTGACCATTTTCCATAGTAGGTTTTATTTTTTCCGTTAATCTTTACAGTTTTATATGTTCTCACTTTAACATAATATTTCTTTTTTGATTTAAGCGATTTAACCGTTTTAGATGAAGACGATGAAGAAGCCTTGGCCGTTTTTGAAGAACTCATATTTTTCTTAATGCTGTATTTCACCTGATAGCCAGATACATTTGAGCATTTTTTGAAATTAATTTTAAATGATTTTTTCTTAGGAGCAAGTTTTTTAATTGAAGTATTCGGAAATGTAGGTTTATACGAAAATGAAATTTCATAATCGCCTTCATATTCTGTTGGAAATTCATAATAAATCACAAAATAATATGTACCTTTTTTTAGATTTAGTGATTTATTTTCATAATAACAGCCCATGGCAGAATCATATTTATAATTAAAATCATTTTCTCTGCCATTATCATAAATAGGAGTTAATAAATCATTCTTCGAAAAAATTCTAATCCAATCTGAATAAACATATCCATCAACGAAGTAAGATTTATTTAACGATTCACGTCTAATAGTAATTTCACCATTAATAGGGACATTCAGTTTGTATGAATCATAATATTTTTCATAATATTTATCATACGTATCAGAAAAATCGCAACTATCAGTATAAACCGTATCAAACTCAACCTCGTGTGCCGAATTTACCCAACCACCTGCAAGAGCTGTTGAATTAAAACAAAAAAGCGAGCAAATAATAATTGATGTTGACATTATAATTGATAAAAGTTTTTTCATTGAAATATCTCCTTTAAATTAGATTTGAATATATTTTACTGCAATTTGCGGTATTTGTCAATACAACAATATGCAGTAACGTATAATAACAGCGGTGATAATATGTATAAACGAATACGTGATTTAAGAGAGGACCACGATTTAACGCAAAAGCAGGTAGCAAAAATACTCAATTGTTCTCAACAGGTTTATTCAAATTACGAGTTGGGGCAAAGAGATATACCGACAGCGATTTTAATTAAATTAGCCGATTATTATAATGTTACAACCGATTATATATTAGGCAGAAAATAAGCAAAGGCACTATGACGTAAATCATAGTGCCTTGATTTTTATAAATATTAGCCGTTGGCGGCGTTATTGGCACTGTCGAGAACAGTATCAATCGCAAGAACGACTGCGAGAGCGGTTATTTCGTCGGTATTATCTGAAATATCAAGCTCATACGTATCGCCCCAGCTCATCCATGCCTTATGGATTGAAACGATTTCCTCATTGCTCGAAGTGATAACATAATCGTGGGCAAACAGCTCGCCGTCAACGTCCCAGCACAAGCCGTCAACATAATACTTAGGCTTAAAGAGGGTAAGCTCCTTAACTATTTCGGCAACCTCCTCGCCGCCTACCTCGACGGTAAACTTAGGCATAAAGGTCAAAAGCTTTTGGCGGACAAAGGCGACCTCGTTATTATTTATATCATATATATGCAGCTTTCTGCCGAGAGTCAAAATCTCACCCTCAACAAAATATTTGTCATTGCCGTTTTCGTCCTTAACAGAAAACTTAGCGCCGATTGAAAACACCTTTTGCTTAATATAAAGCTTCATATTCTTCTCCTATTATATATATAGCTTCATAACCTGCGCTCTTGCCTTATCTTCAAGTTCATCATCAAGAGGCTCAAGTGTACAGGAGCCGTATTTATTTTTCACTGCCAAAGAAATAAGCAAATCGGCAAGCTGCGGATTTTTAGGCAAAACAGGACCGTGAGAATATGTGCCGAAAGTATTTTTATACCTTACACCCTCTGTGCCGTCCTCGCCGTTATTGCCGTAGCCTTTAATCATCTTACCGAGCGGTTCAACACCTTGGCCGAGATAAGTTCTGCCGCTGTGATTTTCAAATCCGACTACTTCAATACCCTCTTTGGTTTTGTAGGCGAAGTTGCCAATCATTCTATCATCCTTACCCTCGGTATAAAAATCAATTGCGCCGATATATTCAAGCATTTTACCGTCGTGAGTTTTATAATACTTGCCAAGCATTTGGTAACCGCCGCAAATAGCGAGCATAACCTTACCCATTTCAATTGCGCGCTTAATTTCTTTATCTTTACCTTTTTTCAAATCCTCAAGCAAAACATCCTGCTCAAAATCCTGGCCGCCGCCGATAAAAAGGATATCATAATCATCGGCATTAAAAGATTTACCCATAGTGATTTTATCCACTTGGGTGGAAATACCGCGAAGCTCCATTCTTTTAGTCAAAGCGATTATATTACCCCTATCACCGTAGAGATTAAGCATATCAGGATAAAGGTGTGCTATTTTAATCATCATTCCCAAAAGTCTTTACCTCCAAGTCTTTTAGCAATTACAGGGCGCATAGTCATCATAGAAGTATAAGTAGGAACTATATAAACATCCCTGCCCTGACTTGTTGCAACATCAACGAGTTTATTATAATCTTCATTTTCAATAATCTTAATTTCGCGATTTCCTACGCCTTCGTATTTAACACGAACCGCCATATCGTAGCAACGCTTACCGGTTACATAAAGCTCTTTAACATTAGGCTTATCAAAAATGCCTGAAAAATCAACATCCCAAATCCAGCTTATATCTCTGCCGTCGGCAGCATTATCATTAAGCGAAAGAATCAATGTAAAATCATCATCAATACTTTTTAGAAAATTCATTGTTTGGCTGAAGCCTGCCGGATTTTTAACAAGAATAAGATTAACCGTGTTATTTCCGGCTTTAAAATGTTCCATTCTGCCGAATGCACCGTTAAAGTTTTCAATAGCGTCAATAATAATTTTTTGCTCAATACCAAGTGCAGTAAGTGCAGCCGCACAGCCGATAGCGTTATAAATATTATACGCACCGCCGATATTAACCTTGATTATATTTCTGTCACCGTTGAGATTTGCAACAACAACGGAATGGTCGTTTTTCATTTCTTCTACACTTTCAACCGCAAAATCAGGTTGCGGCCTTTTATATCCGCAATTGTTGCATACAAAACCGCCGAGATGACCATAGGTATGGTAAGTATAATCATATTCGTGCTTACAAAAAATGCAATATTTAGCGTCGCTTATTTCAGGTGCTTTTGCATTTTTATCAAAAGGAACATTAACACCGAAAGTGATGATTTTATTAGAAATTTCCTTTGACATTGAGTAAGTCAACGAGCAATCGGCATCAAGGCAAACAATTGCATTAGGCAAGTTTTTAACCGATTCTTTAATAGCGTTAAGTGTATGCGTAACTTCACCGTAACGGTCAAGCTGGTCACGGAAAACATTAGTTACAAGTATAACATCGCAATGAATGTATCTTGAAACTTCTTTAAAAGCGTTTTCGTCACATTCAATAATGGCATAATCTTTTTTGCACTTACCTGTAACGGTTGAATTCATTATAAACGAAGCAGTTACGCCCGTAATAAGATTTGCACCGGATTTATTTATAAAATATGATTTGCCTGCTTTTTTCAGACCTTCTTCAAGTATACGGCAAGAGGTGGTTTTACCATTAGTACCGGTTACAACTATAACCTTGGTATTTTTTGATAAATCTTTTAAAACATTTCTTTTAACTTTAAGTGCAACCTTACCCGGCATAGATGTAGCACCCCTGCCAAGCTTATGCAAAACAAAAGTTACAATTCTGCAAACAAGGCAGCTTAAAAAAACTCTCATTTCGTTCTTCCTTTACTAATTATTATCAAATCAATTTTAAACTAAAGGCGATACCAAGTCAATAACAATATGAATTTTTATTTTAATTAGATATATTTTATGGTATACTTTATTTACTATAATATGAGGGATAAATATGGAATATTTAAGTTTTAACAAATATTTGAAAGATAAATTTGGGCAAAAGGTTTACAAAATCAGTTTGGACGGCGGATTCACCTGCCCAAACCGTGACGGAAAAATAGATACAAGAGGTTGCATTTTTTGTTCAAAAGGCGGAAGTGGTGATTTTGCACAAAACCGAGATTTAAGCATTACCGAGCAAATTGAAAACGGCAAAAAAATAGTGGAAAAGAAAATCAAAAGCGGGAAATATATTGCATATTTTCAGGCTTTTACCAACACTTATGCACCGGTTGAAATACTAAGAGCAAAATACAGTGAAGCAATAAATCACCCTGACATTGTTGCACTATCAATTGCCACAAGGCCCGATTGCTTGGGTGATGATGTAATAGAACTTCTTTATGAAATGAATAAAATCAAGCCTGTTTTTGTGGAACTTGGGTTGCAAACAATACATAGCGATAGTGCAAAGTATATAAGGCGAGGTTACAGTTTAGAAGTATATAACGAAGCTGTTAAAAAGCTAAAAAACATTGGCGTAAATATCGTGGTACATATAATATTAGGCTTGCCGAATGAGAGCGAAAACGATATGCTTGAAACGGTTAAATACGTTTGCGAAAGCGGTGCAAACGGAATTAAATTACAGCTTTTGCACATAATAGCAGGAACAGACCTTGCAAAAGACTACGAAAAAGGATTATTTAAAACTCTTGAATTTGATGAATATGTTGAACTGATTGCAAAATGTGTTGCAATTATACCTAAAAACATTGTAATTCACCGCCTTACCGGCGACGGAGCAAAAAAAGATTTGATTGCACCGCTTTGGTCAGCGGATAAAAAGAGAGTTTTAAATGCGATTAACAAGGCGTTGAGAGAAAGTTAATCAAAAACGCTTGCCGGTGTGGAATTTTATCTTGAAGTTAAATAGAAAAGAATATAACAAAAGACAGCCTAAAAAATCAGGCTGTCTTTTTTATTGCGTCGTTAAACACAAATAAACCTTACTTGGTTTTTACGCTTTTTACCTTTGACCAAGATGAATATATCTTTTTACCGTTTACCGTTTTGTATGTGCGAACACGAACGTAATACTTTTTCTTAGACTTAAGTTTTTTAACGGTAGCCTTTGTTTTCTTTTGCTTAGTAACAGTAACGCTCTTATTGTTCTTTTTAAATTTTTTATCGGAAGAATACTGAATTTGGTATCCCTTAACGCCACTTACTTTTGCCCAAGTAACGGTAAATTTCTTTTTGCCTTTACTGAGTTTTTTAATCGACGTCTTTTTAGGCTTAACCGTCTCAGTGTTCTTAGTTGTGCTCGGTTTTGTTGTAGGCTGAGTTGTTGAAGGAGTTGTTGCAGGTTCGCTCGGCTTTGTTGCAGGTTTGCTGTCCTTAACCTCGTCCTGCTTTGTACCCTTAACCATAACTCTTACACTTCTGTAAGCCGCATTATCGCCCAAAGGACCCGGATCAAAGAAGAAATCTGTTTCTTCAACAAACGAAGCTGAATAATATGTTTTAACCGTAAGTTTAACCATAGTATCCTTTTCAGGTCTTGTTACCTTACCTGTTTTTGCATCAATAATTTCGGGGTGATCGGATACCCAGCTTGAGCAAATTGAATAATAGCTGTAATCATCCGTATCTGCAGTATTTATCAAATCAAGATTGCGGGTAACATCAGCTGCGCTCTTGTTTTCGCCCTTAATATTTGCAAAGTTTACGGCATAAAGAGCAGCACTGTCAAGTCTTTGAAGCCTTGTATACGTATGATAAGGAACTACTACTCTTACCTCGCTTTCCTTAGTCTTATCGCCGCAAGTTAAAGTAAGTGAAAGGTCGTAAACTGCGCCGTAAAAATCTTCGTCATAATTTGAAGAATCAACGCCCTTATAATAGATATTGCCGTTTTTGAAAATAACTGTATTATCATCGTCACCGTCAATATTTTTAACGGCGTTTAATTTAACCGTGATTTTTTCATCGGATTTTACATTTGAATTGATTTTTTCTTCAACTGTTTCAATAACATTTGTATCTTGATAATCGGAGTCAACATCAGAAACGTAACCGAAATCGCCGTCTGTATGAACGCCTGAAAATTCAGTCATCATCATTCCGTCGCCCGACTGAGCAAAAAGATAATCGTCTGCTTTATTAAGAAGTGAATCATAAAGTGAGTCAAGTTTAACGGTAATTACATAGTTATTATTTTTAAGAGATGTATCGGTAGCATTAAACGTCTTACTTACAGTAATAAATCCCTCTGCTTCAACGGTATAACGGTATTGACCGTAAACAATCGTATAATATCCGTTTTCATCAGGCAAAATTTCGTCGCCGTAAGCGCCGCTTGAGCCGTTCTTTTTAAGTGTGATTTTTGCATTTTCGGGTGTAACGTCAAATTTAACCTTATATTCGGTATATTTAAGATTTACCGTTATATTAAGTGACTTTGTACCCTCTGCGACAGTAAATGTACCCGCTGCCGTTTGACTGCCGCTTTGATAAGTTGCATAGTATTTATATTCGCCGGGGGTAAGCTCAAACTGTGAGGTTTCATAGCCGTATTCGTCCTCTATCGGAGAATATGTTTGACTACCGTTTGCTGACGTTACTTTTAAGGTAGCGTTATCCGTTTTAGCTCCCGTTGCAAGTTTAACGGTAAAATCAACTGTTGCGCCCTCTTTTAATATAACATCAAGTTTAGTATTTTGAGTTAAAGTGATTTTTCTTACATCACGAACATATCCCAAAGCCGAAACGGTAAGAGTGTATTCGGTATTAGCACTGAGTGACGACGGATTTTGTTCAATATTACGACTGTCAAAAACACTGACTTTTGCGTCGTCAATAATCTCGCCTTTTTCATTCTTAGCAGTTACGTCAAGAGAATAAGTAGCAAGTTTTGTTTCAATATAAAGAACATAATCTCTTGTTCCTAAAACAGTTTTGCCGTCGGTTTTATCTAATATTTTAAGAGTAAGAGTAACAACCTTAGCACCTTCATTATATGACGGATGAGTGATTTTTGCAGAAGCGGAATAGCTGCTGTTTGTCACCTTTGCATAAGTATCGTCGCTTGAACTCCAAGAGGAAGTATAAAGCTTTGATGATGTATCCTTTTTAAGAGAAACCCTTGTTTTGGAAAGAGGGATAATATATCTGCCCTCATCATCCTTTTCAAAGCCGCTGATTGCCTTTGCGTATGTGCTGTTAAGGTACGCCTCAACCTCACTTGAATTTTCAGCCATAGCAGGAAGTGCGCTCATAAGTACAAGCATAAGCGACATAAAAACTGCCAAAGCCTTTGTAATTGATTTTTTCATCTTTTCTCCTTTCAATTTAGAGCATAAAAAAATGCACCGTTTAAAACAGTGCATAAAAATTGTATCGCAAAAAGCATATGGGCATAGTTATCCCATATGTTAAATACTGCCGACTTCCAACCTAAAGCACTGCAAAACCATATACACGGCAGGTCTCCCGACTAATGCTTCAACCTTAAAATAAACCTTCTCACTCAAAAGAGCAATGGCCGCCTTTAGCGAATATTTCTCGTCAGCAAATACGGTAGAGGTTCGGACTGCTCCGGATTCGCACCGGATTCCCTTTTAATTTTATATTCAAAACAAATATAAAAACCTATGTATATCAGATTTGTTTTATTATATCTTGCAGTGCAGTATTTGTCAATATTTGTAAATGTAATAAAAGGCAACTCGATTTTTGAACTGCTTTTTTATTGCGGTGTGCCGACACGGCAACGCTGCGTTCTTATTTAGTTACTTTTTGGGAATTTGCGTATATCTCATTCATTCTTTCATCAGAAAAATGATTATCAAGAAACTGCTCATAAACATTATTAGGTGCTTGGCCGGCATCACGCTTATCCATACGAAGCCCCGCAGTAGCGGAAACAAATGAATCAAATACAAAAAATACAATAAATGCCCACATTATAATTGTGCCGAGCTTGACCGGCAATTTTTCAATAACCTTTGACATTATAGGATAAATTGCCTTAATCCAAAGTATTCCCAAAAGCCCCCAAAAGCAAGAATACAAGAAGCAAACACGCCCGTTAATATTAAGCGGCATTTTGCTGTAATCCCACGCAACAGAGCCAAACACAATTTCTTGCCCGAGTGAGCAGATATATTCCGTTATTGTACCTACGATAAATGATACACCAAACACTTTCCAAACAGGTGCATCCTTAACCTTATAAAGTGCAAGAGTTAACACAACTGCACCCATACCATAAGCTACCGAAAACGGCCCCCACACAAGAGATTGGCGCGATTCGATATATCCGTGCTTAATTAAACACCACAGTGTTTCAACAAGAAAGCCCACTATACAGCTAATCATAAAAATCCAAACAATCTTGTCAAAACACAAGTCTTTTGCAAACTTGTTTTTTTCAACAACTTTTTCTTCATTTTCAACTTTATCAGTCATAAAATAAGCCTCCCTTATTTATCACGCTTTAATTATATCACGCAAAAAATAAAAGAGGCTAAACTAATTCTAAACTTTACAATTTTAGCTTATACAAAATTATACAGGTGTACAATTATTCGTAAATGCCAACCGATTTAATAATAGGTGTTGAACGGCTTTGGCGAATTACAAAGCGAATACCCTTTGCCTTTTTGCCTTTAAGATTAACAATTTTTTTAGCGCCGATAACAGTACCCTTATAAACACGCTTGAACTTACCGTTTGCTTTTTGAATATAAAGGTCAAAAAGTTCAACACGCTGGCTGTTTGCAATATCTTCCTGCAACACAACATAATTAACCTTGCGAACATCGTTGAATGTGAAATCAATAAATCCGTTATCCTTTGTAAGTTCACCGAGTTCCTGATAAACAATAGGATTTTGAGTAATATCGTTTATCATTTTACCAAGCTTTTTAAGGTTTTTAACATCTTTTTTATGTATTTCACCCTGTGCATTTGGCGGAATGTTGAGAAGAAGCGTGCAGTTATTGCCTACCGAATTAAGATAGATTTTAAAAAGCTTTTTAGCACTTTTCGAATTTCTGTTGTCTTTTTCGTGGAAGAACCAACCCTTGCGGATAGAAACATCTACTTCAGCAGGAAACCAGCAAAGATATGCGTTTTTTTCAAGAATTTTTCTTGAACCCAAATCTTCATCCATTTGATTATACTTTTGAAGAGAAGATGCCTGATTTTCATCCTGCTGGCTCAAAGCCATAATCCTGTCAGCTTCACGAAGTGCGCAAGGAACTACGCTGTATTCGCTCTTTCTCGACTTGCCGCCCTCATTACCTACCCAGCGAATATCGGGGCCGCAAATAGCAATATTAGCTTTTGGCTGAAGCTTACGGATAAGGTCATAATATCTTTGCCAGTCGTATTCAAACTTTTTAGCATTTGAACCTTTTGCGCCGTCAAACCAGACTTCAAAAATTTCACCGTAATTAGTAAGAAGTTCTGTAAGCTGATTGCAAAAATAATCATTATACGCATCTGTACCATAGCGTTCATCGTGCATATCCCAAGGTGAAAGATAAACACCGAAATCCATACCCTGCTTATGACATTCATCTGATACTTCTTTTACAATATCACCGTTATAAGATGAATTTTTAACGCAGAAATCTGTGTATTCACTCGGCCAAAGGCAGAAACCGTCGTGGTGCTTACAAGTAAGAATCACGCCTGTTGCACCTGCCTGCTTTGCAGTATCAACCCACTGCTTTGCATTGATTGATTTGATAGTAAAATCAGATGCTTTTTCAACACCTGCACCCCACTCCCTATCGGTAGCTGTATTCATACCAAAGTGCATAAAGGTATAAAATGGCTTGTCAACAAGAGTAAGTTGATTTTTACTCGGCTTAACAGAAAGGTATCTTTCAACCTCTTTGCTGTCAAGCGGATAATTGTTATTATTGGTTGTCCAGTTTTTTTCAAAATTATTAGCCATAATATTTCCCCTTATCAGTAATCCTTGCCCTTATTGTTATCTTTGATAAAATTATCTTTATCGTGAAGTTGCCAAACACACTTATTATATGCATACTGAATTTTTTCTTTTAAATTGAGTTTAAAAGTAAACGGCCTTTTTTCAACCTCGTCATAAGTCGGGCTTACAAGCTTACCGTACGGTGCATTAACCTCACTTGCAGATAAAATCACAATATCCGAATCATTAGGCAAAGTGATTTCGTTTTCACCGCCAAGTTCAAATTCCACAAGGAAAAAGTACATCTGCTTTGCAAACTGAACTTCTCCGTCTTTATGGCAATGTGTAAATTCATAGCCGATTTTACCCGATTTGATATAAGCTGTTTCGCCATAGTCATATAAATCCCAAGCGGCAAAGCGTTCAAATGCCGAAAGAACCGTTTTTTCTTCCTTTTTGCTTCCAAGTATAAAGGAAGCCTTTTTATCCCCTGCCATTGAAGCACAAAGCAAAACAAGTTTATTTGCATTACCGCCAAGCTTAATTTTTTGACCTTGGCAAATAAGAGCGTTTTTATCGCCCTTATTTAATTTAAACAAAGTACCGTTTGCCATAATTTCATCAGGCACAAGGGTGCTTGGAATTGTATATTCAAAATCGCCTTTTTCGCCTTTTTTTGTGATAATATTTTTATCATAATTAAGCAAAACAGGTACGCTTTCTGCTTTAAGCGAATCAATACTGCTTGGCTTCAATTTAAGTGCAAAGCTTTTGATTTCATAAGGCTTGAAGCTTGTAACAAGCTTTCCGTTTTCAACAACAGCACTGCCCTTTTCTTCTTCGCTTGCATAAATTTCTCTGGCAGATTGAATACCCTCACCCAAAGTCAATGTAAAGTTTTCAACCTCGCTGTTTGCACCTTCATTAAGACGAACGATAATTTCATCGCTATTTTCTGCCTTTTTTATTGCGCGAATAATTACATCATTACTTGAAACAGAGCCAAAAGAATATTCATTTTTTAGTTTACCCTGGTGTTTAGTTGTTACATAAGCAGTCATAGGAGTTACAAATTTTCTTGCTTCAAGCTGAGTTTTAGCCTGTGCCTTGCCCTTATGGCTGAAAATTGCAAATGAATATCTGTTAAGCCCCAAGTCCATAAATGACTGCATTGAATCAATACGATAATTGCGCTTCGGTGTGTGAATTGCGGTAAGGCGAAGTGTATTATCCTTATACTTATCCCAACCGTATTTACATTCACTTAAAACAGAAACACCGAACTCGCCGCTTTTATCTGTTAAATCAACCCATTTTTGAGCAGGAACTTCAAAAAGCTTTTCGCTCATATTTCCGCGTTCAATTGCACCGAGTCCCAAATCAAAAGTAGCTTTTTCATTTTCCGCCGTGAAAGAAAACTTATTTTTGGCAAGAGTTCTCAAATTCTGCCATTCAATTTCGGAATATACTTCTACTATATCACATCCGTCTGTGAGGGCGATAATATTAGTAAATGTACTTTTTCTGTCACTTTGAACAACTTTAAACGATACTCTTGCAGGGCCTTGCTCCAATACAGTTACGGTTACTACATTAGGAATGCGGTCTGCATCTTTATTTGCTTCTTTAAAATTCATTTCCCACGCTGGCCATTCCTTTGAGCCGGTGTAATTGAATAAGCCGAGAGTAATAGGCTCTTTAAGTATTTCTTTTTCATCAAGTTCTTTATCAAGAATTGATGATATATTGCCCTTTCGGTTGAGAGTAACAATATACTTTTGATTTTCCATTGCGTTATCGGAATTGATTGAAATTTCACTTTTAACGCAGCAAGGCCTGTCACTCGGGCGAACATCATATACCCTTGTGCCGAGGCTTTTAACATCGGCAACAAAAACGAGTTCAAGCACTCCGTTTTCAAGCGGAGTTACTTGGCTTTTAATTTCTCTGCCCTTTTCATCATAAACCCTTACATAAGAAGATGAAACATCATCAAGGCGAAGTGTTACCGCACCGCGCCTGTCCGCTTCAACAGGGTTATAAACCATTACAGGAATACCGGAGCAAAAATCAGTTTTCATAAGTGATGAAACAGGTGACATTGAAGCTTCAAGTTCATTTGTAAACTGATTCATTGAAACCGCATAATCATTCCATGAGCGTTTATATACCCTTTGGCAGCTTGTACCCGGCATATCATCATGAAACTGATGTGCAATAAAGCGTTTCCATGAACGGTTAATTGCATTTTGGTTATAATCGGTTAAGCCGAAATATGATGAAATAACACCTGCGCGTTCACTTATATCCGCAAGTTCTTCACATCTTCTGTTCCATCGCTTACCGATTGCACGCGATGTATAACCGCCTACACCGTGGTTTTGCATTACAAATTCATTTTTCCAAACCGGAAGTTTAGCCTTTTGCTCGTCGGTATAATTATTTTCAATATCGTGATATATTTCATCTGCGCTTGCCGCAATTACTTCAATATCACTTTCATCATTTTTCTTGATTTCTTCTTCAACAAAAGCAACGCTCTTTTCATCAGGTGCGCCGCCCCTGTCACCTATACCGTGAAAAATATATGTATCATTAAGGTCATACTTTTCATTTTCTTTAAACTTATTAAGAACAAAATCCCAATCACGAAGTTTTGTAAGAGTGTAATAATAATCGTGTGGGTTAATACTTGCATAAACCTCGCTTCCATCAACACCCTGCCATTTGCCTATATCAAACGGAATACCGTATGCACTGCCCCAGGCAAGCTTTTGGGTAGTAAATCCCATCAGGTTTGAATGGCGTTCAATTGCAGGAAGTGCCCAGCCGAAGCCGAAGCAATCCGGCAGATAAATATCAACACTTCTTTTGCCGAATTTTTCATCAAAATAGGAATTGCCGAAAAGTATATTTCTGAAAAGTGCTTCGGGTGACGGAATATTTGTATCCCCATTTTCAAATGCAGAGCCGCAGACATTCCACCTTCCCTTTGCAATATAATCCTTCATTTTATCAAAAAGTTCAGGATAATATTCTTCCATTAGTTCATAGCGATATGAACCTTCAAAAGAAAATTTATATGAAGGATATTTTTCAAAAAGTTTAAAATTATCAACTAAAGTATTATAAATATATTGGCTGACAGTAGTTTCAAAGTCCCAACTCCACACTGTATCAAGGTGTGAAGTTGCGACTGTATATATTTTTTTCTTAGGCATAATATCACCTCAAAAGGCACTTGCTAATTATATTGCAACAATATTTACAAGCTTGCCCGGAACATAAATTTCTTTCTTAATTTCTTTGCCTGCAATTTCAGCGGCAATTTTTTCATCTTTTTTAGCAAGTTCGATTGCATCTTCCTTGCTTATATCAATTGGAACAACAATTCTTGAACGAACCTTACCTTTAACCTGAAGTGCGATTTCAACACTGTTTTCTTTAGTCTTTTCATCATCAAATTCAGGCCACTTTGCTTCGTGTACAGCACCGCCGAAGTTCATTATTTCCCACATTTCCTCTGTAACATGAGGTGCAAATGGGTTAAGAATGATAGTTAAGTCACGAAGTTCGGCTTTATTAACACCCTTTGAATACATTTCGTTTACAAGGGTCATCATTGATGCAATAGCTGTGTTGCACTTAAGATTATCAATATCATCTGTAACTTTTTTAATTGTTTTATGCATAAGAGCTTCAAGTTCAGGTGAATATTCATCACCGTCTTTAACGATTTCTTGCAAATTCCAGAAACGCTCAATAAATCTCTTGCAACCTTTGATAGAATCACTGTTCCAAGGTGCAGCTTTTTCAAAGTCACCGATAAACATTTCATAAAGGCGCATTGTATCTGCACCGTATTGGTCAACAATTTCATCCGGGTTAACAACATTGCCCCTTGACTTTGACATCTTTTCACCGTTTTGACCGAGAATCATACCGTGTGATGTACGCTTTTGATATGGTTCTTTAGTAGGAACAACACCAATGTCATAAAGGAATTTATGCCAAAAACGAGAATAGAGAAGGTGCAAAGTAGTATGCTCCATGCCACCGTTATACCAATCTACCGGGCTCCAATATTCTGCCGCTTCTTTTGAAACAAGTTCTTTATCATTGTGCGGGTCCATATATCTTAAGAAATACCAAGATGAACCTGCCCATTGCGGCATTGTATCTGTTTCCCTTTTAGCAGGTTTTCCGCAGCAAGGGCAAGTGGTGTTAACCCAATCTGTCATTTTTGCAAGCGGTGATTCGCCTGTATCGGTAGGTTCATATGAATCCACCATAGGAAGTCTTAAAGGAAGTTCACTTTCAGGAACAGGAACATATCCGCAATCGTCACACTTAACAATAGGAATAGGCTCACCCCAATATCTTTGGCGTGAAAATACCCAGTCACGAAGCTTAAAGTTTACTTTTTGGTGGCCTTTACCCTCTTTAGTAAGCCATTCGGTAATTGCTTTTTTAGCTTCTTCAACTGTCATACCTGTAAGGAATGATGAATTAACAAGTTTGCCTGTTGCACAGTCTGTAAATGCTTCGTTTTCAACACCGACTTTTGAACCTGCAACAACTTCGATAATAGGTAAATCGAATTTCTTTGCAAATTCCCAGTCACGAGTATCGTGTGCAGGAACTGCCATAATCGCACCCGTACCGTAAGATGTAAGTACATAGTCTGAAATAAAGATAGGAATTTCAGTATCATTTACAGGGTTGATACCCATTACACCATCAAGCTTAACACCGGTTTTATCCTTATTAAGTTCAGTTCTTTCAAAGTCCGACTTATGTGCAGCTTCCTGCTGGTAAGCACGAACTTCATCAATATTTTTAAGCTTATCTGCCCACTTTTCAACAAGCGGGTGTTCAGGTGAAATAACCATATATGTTGCGCCGAAAAGAGTATCAGGGCGGGTAGTATATACAGTTAAAGTATCACCCAAAGTTGTGCCGAAATCAACTTCTGCACCGGTTGAACGGCCGATCCAGTTTTTCTGCTGAACCTTAACTCTGTCAATAAAATCAAGGTCATCAAGATCATCAACAAGCCTTTGAGCATATTCGGTAATTTTAAGCATCCACTGGCTCTGGTTCTTTCTGATAACTTCACTGCCGCAACGCTCACATACACCGTTTACAACTTCTTCATTTGCAAGCACGCATTTGCAAGAAGTACACCAGTTTACAGCCATTTCTTTTTTGTAAGCAAGTCCCTTTTTGAAAAGTTGAAGGAAAATCCACTGTGTCCATTTATAATAGCTCGGGTCAGTAGTGTTGATTTCCCTTGTCCAGTCAAACGAAAAGCCGAGTGACTGAAGCTGCTGCTTAAATCTTGCAACATTTTGCTTTGTTACTTCTTCAGGATGAATATGATTTTTAATTGCAAAGTTTTCAGTTGGAAGACCGAAAGCATCCCAACCCATAGGGTAAAGAACATTATATCCCTGAAGTCTTTTTTTACGGGCAACTATATCAAGAGCTGTATAAGACCTTGGGTGGCCTACATGAAGTCCCTGACCTGACGGATAAGGGAATTCAACAAGGCAGTAATATTTAGGAAGTGAAAAATCCTGCTTTGCTGCGAATGTGTTTTGAGTGTACCAAATATTTTGCCATTTGGCTTCAATCTCTTTAAAATTGTATTCCATTATTTTAATCCTCCAATAATTTTGCTGTATCTAAAACTTCGCCATCTTCCCATAAACGCTCAAGTGAATAAAATTCACGCTGCTGCTTATGGAAAATATGAATAACAACCGAATTATAATCAAGGCAAACCCAATTTGTGCTTCTGCCTTCTATATGGTGCGGCTCAACGCCGAGTTCGTCAAGCTTATACTCAACTTCATCAGCCATAGCTTTGATTTGAGTTGAACTTGTAGCTGTGGCAATTACAAAGTAATCGGTAAGAACAGTTAAATCGGTAATACCGATTACTTCAATATCCTCGCCTTTCTTGCTGTCAATAGCTTTAACTGCTGTTTTTACAATATTAAGTGCCTGCATAACTTCACCCTTTCTATTTAAAATACTCATCAAGTATCCAATTATATGCTTCAACAGTCAAAGGATGAAGCGGTATTTGCCTTTTTGCCACCGACTTAATTGTATAAGCAGTGCCGTAAAGCAAACCGTATTCAATACCCTTTTCCGTTTCTTTTCTGATAACATCTACATCGGGATAATCCCTATCGGCTGAAATAAAATCGGCAAGATACACAATCTGCTCAAGCATAGTCATATTTGCCTTGCCTGTGGTATGATACCTTATAGAATTTATAATATCCATATCATCAATACCAAGCTTAATCGCCATTCCGGCACCTGATGCTTGGTGCAAAAATTTATCGCTCTTTTTATCAAAACTGTGAAGTTCAATACCGTTATTTTTAATTATTTCAAGTTGAACAGCATTATCAGTTTCTTTTGTAATATCATGCAAAAGCCCTGCAACCTCGGCTTTTTCTTCATCCACACCATAACGCTTTGCAAGTTTAATGGCACTTTGTGATACGCAAAGCGAATGGTAAAATCGCCTGTCAGATAATGTATCTTTCAAAATTTTTGCGTATTTTTCGGTATCATACATTATAAATTCGCCTCTTTATTATATAATCATACACTTTTTCAGGCACAAGATTTGAAAAATCCTCACCCGATTTTATTTTATTTCTTATTTCACTTGAACTGACCTTTAATACAGGTGAAGCCAAAAGTTTAAATTTATTTATATCAAGTCCGTTTAAGCTTGACGCAAAATCAATTATCTGTGCTTTTTCGGCTTCATTTTCCCTTGCACTTGTGCAAAGAGTTACAAGTGTAAGAATTTCTTTATACTTATACCACTTATCAAAATGAAGCAATTGGTCTGCCCCAATTATAAGGTAAAACTCTGCATTTTTATATATTTTTTTCAGTTCAAGCAAAGTATCATAAGTATAGCTTTTGCCGTCACGCTTAAATTCAATATCCGATACTTCAAATTTATCATACGGTTTTATTGCAAGCCGGAGCATATTAAATCTGTCTTCTCTGCCTGCAAAATCTTCGTTTGATTTATGCGGCGGTATATTAGTCGGTATAAACAAAATCTTATCAAGCCCAAGTTCATCAAGATAATGCTTTGCCAAATTCAAATGCCCATTATGAACAGGGTTAAACGCACCGCCGAAAATTCCGATTTTAAGCTTATCTGCCATAATATTTAGGTCTGTCATATTTTGCATAAGGGTTTTTAGCTTCCTTTTCTCTTTGGCGCTGTCTTTTGCCCTTAATCTTTACTTTCTTTTTAGCTGTTGCTTTTGCTGTGCCTGAGCCTCTTTTTTTCTTTTTTTCGGCAATTCGCTCTTCATCAATTTCACGGTAAAGAACAATGATTCCGCCTATAACCTGAATAACCTCGGCACCAAGCGGAGCTGCAAGCTTTTGTGCAAGTTCCTTTGGTGTTTCAGGTGCAGATTCAAGGTGAACTCTGATTTTAATAAGCTCTCTGGTATCAAGTGTATCATCAATTTGGGTAAGCAAATTTTCACTTATGCCCTCTTTACCAAGCTGAATAATCGGTTCAAGCCCGTTAGCTTTTGCTCTTAAAGCTGCTCTTTCTTTAGATGTCATATGATTTTCTCCAATTCTTTTGTTAATAAGCGAAGTGCGTTACCTCTATGGCTGATTTTATCTTTTTCCTCTGCTGTATATCTGCCGAAAGCTTTGCCGTCAACCAAAAACAGAGGGTCATATCCAAAGCCCTCATTACCGTCCCTTTCAAAGCCGATAACGCCGCTGCATTCGCCCCTGACAACAATTTCACGACCGTCAGGGAAAGTACAGCAAATAGCACAAACATAATGTGCCGTCCTCTTTTCAAGCGGTACACCGTCAAGCTTTTCTAAAAGAAGGTCATTATTTTTTTCATCATTTCCGTGTTCACCTGCGAAGCGTGCCGAAAAGATACCCGGCGCACCGTTAAGATAATCAACACAAAGTCCCGAATCATCTGCAATAGCCGGCATATTCATTTCCTTACAAGCCGCCCTTGCTTTAAGCTTTGCATTATCTTCAAATGTTTCACCGTCTTCTTCAACATCTTCAAGTGTAACACCAAGCATTTTTGCTGTTACAACATTTATACCGAGCGGGGATAAAATTCTTTGCATTTCCGCAAGCTTTTTCATATTATTTGTTGCTAAAATAAAATCCATATTAACACCCCTTACTCTGCTTTTTCTTCTGCATTATCTTCATCGTGCTGAATAAAATCCGTAATTTCCTTATCATCATCAGGAATTTTAGCATCAAAAAGGCCTGCTGCAAACGCATCTGCATCAAAAGGCTGCAAATCTTCAATCTTTTCGCCCACACCTACAAATTTAACAGGCACATCAAGTTCATTATTGATAGCAAGAACCACACCGCCCTTGGCAGTACCGTCAAGCTTGGTTAAAACTATGCCTGTAATACCGGCAGCCTCTTTGAAATCTTTTGCCTGATTAACAGCGTTTTGACCTGTTGTAGCATCAAGTACCAAAAGAATTTCTTTTGAAGCGTCAGGCAATTCCCTTTCAATAACTCTGCTGATTTTATTAAGCTCATCCATAAGATTTTTCTTATTATGAAGCCTGCCTGCTGTATCAATAATAATTACATCACTGTTTCTTGCTTTGCCTGCCGCAATAGTATCATAAACTACCGAAGCCGGGTCTGAACCCTCGGCGTGCTTAATCAAATCCACCTGTGCTCTGTCTGCCCAAACCTGAAGTTGCTCAATTGCGGCAGCACGGAAAGTATCTGCAGCGCCCAAGATTACACTTCTGCCCTGTTCTTTAAGCCTCATAGCAAGCTTGCCAATAGTAGTAGTTTTGCCGACACCGTTTACACCGATTACAAGAATAACAGACGGCTTTGTACGAAGTCGCAAATAGCTACCACCCCATACAATACCCGAAACTATATCTTTCATAATTTCGCGTACCTGCCTTACATCATCAACCTTGTCATTTTCAATTTTACTTTTTAAATCACGAATAATTCTTTCAGCAGTCGGCATACCGACATCGCCCATTATAAGAATTTCCTCAAGGTCATCAAAAAACTCCGGTGTGATTTTTTCATAAGAATCCATCACCTCATCAAGCTGGGCTGTGATACCCTCATCTCTTGTTTTTTTAAGACCTTTTTTAAATATAGAAAAAATGCCCATAATTACTTCTTCCTTTATATTTATTACATTATATATTATTCAAGTCCCATTTTAGCTGCAAGTTCGGCTGTTTGAAGTTCTATAAGCTTTGATACACCCTTTTCCTGCATTGTAACACCGTAAAGAACATCCGCCTCTTCCATAGTGCCTCGCCTATGAGTAATTGAAATAAATTGAGTTTTATCCGTCATCTTACGCATATATTTTGCAAATCGCTCAACATTGACATCATCAAGTGCCGCTTCAACTTCGTCATAAATGCAAAACGGAGCCGGCTGAACTTTAAGCACACTGAACAAAAGTGCCATTGCCGCAAGCGACTTTTCACCGCCGGAGAAAAGGTTGATATTCTGAACTGATTTTCCCGGTGGCTGAATACGGATTTCAATAGGAGATTCAAGGCAGTTATCCGGCTGTTCCAAAAGAAGCTCACCCTTACCTCCGCCGAAGAAATCTGCAAAGCAAACTTTAAATTCAGCATTGATTTTATTAAACTGAGTAAGGAATTTTTCACTCATAGAAGCAGTCAAATCCTCAATTATTTTCATAAGTTCATTTTTTGACTTTTCAACATCGCCTATTTGCTCTTTAAGGAATGTATAGCGCTCGCTTACTTCCTTATATTCTTCAATAGCACCTACATTGATTGAGCCAAGACCTTTGATTGCAACTTTAATTTCGTGAAGTCTGCGCTTTGCTTCGCTCATATCATCAATTTGAATATTAAGTGCTTCAGCTTCATGCTTGGTGAGTTCATACTGTTCAAAGAGCATATCGTTTAATTCATCATACTCTTTTTTCATAGCATTTTTTCTTTCATCAAGACGAACGATTGAACCTGAAAGCTTTTCTCTATCCTGATTTTTAATTTTTTCCTCACCGCGAAGTTCAGTTGTACGCTTTTCGAGCTCATTTCTTTGTTCTATCTGCGCACTCACATCATTATTTGACTGCTCTGCCTTAATCCTAAGGTCATTTGCATTGGCCTTAATTTCGTTAATTGAAATAAGAAGAGCTTGATTTCTTTCTTCAATAACCTTGATTTCATCCCAAATGGTTTTAACTCTGTCTGATTGAGTATTTTTTCTCAAATTAAGTTCTTCAACAGAAAGTTTAGCAGTTTCGTTATCTTTTGCAAGTGTAACAAGTTCAAGATTTATCTTTTCGCTTTTTTCCCTGTACTCGTCACGCTTTGCATTTATTTCGCTTGCATTGCCTGAAGTTTTTTCAAGTTCCTTTTCAGCTTGTGCAATTTCATTTTCAATTACTTTGATTTCATTTTCACTTGATTTTGATTCGTTTTCAAATTCGGCAATTCGTTCTTTGGCACTGTCTTTTTCACTGATAAGAAGTGAAAGCTGGGATGAAAGATGCTCATATTTTTCTAAAACAAGCTTATGTTCACCCTGCGCTCTGATAAGTTCCTCTTTTGCCTGCTGTAAATCAGCTTGCGCTCCCTGCAAATTAGCAAGTGCAAAATTTGCTTCTTCAAGTGCTGTTTTATATTTAGCTTTAATTTGCTGTGCAGTTTCTTCAAGTTTCTTGGCTTCTTTATTAAGCTCATCAATCATATTTCCTCTTGAAAGAATACCTGCACCCTTTGATTGCGAACCACCGGTCATTGAACCGCCCGGATTTATAATCTGACCGTCAACTGTAACTATTTTAAATCTGTTGGAATATCTTTTTGAAATTCCTATTGCCGAGTCCATATCTTCAACTATAACTACTCTGCCTAAAAGATTTGAAATAATATTTTTATATTCATTCTTGCAATCAACAAGTTCACTTGCAATTGCAACAAAGCCCAAATTATCATCAAGGTCTTTTTCATCAAGATTTCTTGGCTTTATAGCTGAAATCGGGAGAAAAGTTGCCCTGCCGACACGGTTATTTTTAAGATAATAAATTGCACGCTTTGCGTCTGCTTCATTGCCGACTACTATATTTTGCATTGCTGCACCGAGTGCAACTTCAACAGCAACACTGTACTCATTATCAACAGTGATAAGCTGTGACAGCGGCCCGTGAACACCTGAAAGTGCCTTGCTTTGTGCCTGGCGCATAACGGCTTTTACAGCACCTGAAAAACCCTCCATATTTTTTTCAAGGTCAAGAAGCATTTTAGCTTTTTGCGTCTTTTGGTTATATTCATTGTTAGCCTTTTCAAGTTCGGCTTTAAGCTTTTCGGCATTAGCGTTTTTATTTTCAAGCTTAATTTTATAACCCTGCATCGAGTTATTATTTTCATCAATACGAGCTTGCAAAGCTTTTAAATTTTCATCACTTTTTTCTTTAAGCTTTTCAACTTCTTCAAGGTCATTTTTTCCTTGCTCAATTGATGAATCAACAATGCTTTGCCTTGATTTAATTTCCTGTGCGGATGTAAGTGCCTGTGAGCATTTAACCCTGCAATCGGAAAGTTTAAGTGTAAGAGAAGTGATTTTTTGATTAAGTTCAACAGTAAGCTTTGAAAACTTCTCATTTGATGAAAGAAGATTATTCATTTCATCTGTAACATTTTTAAGTTCCTGCTTTTTTGCTTTTATCTCTACTTCGCTTTCGGAAATAAAGTTCTGCTTTTCTTCAATTTGAGCATCAATTGAAAGATTTGTATTATCAACATCACCGATGTCATTTTTAAGTCTTTCAATAGTTTCATTATTATGGTTTAATGTGGTTTCTAAAACCGAAGCTTCGCCGTCTTTGCGTAGTGCTTCTTCTTCATAAGCCTTTGAGCCCATTCTGATTTGCTCGATTTGGGTATTGATTGAAACGGTTTTTTGCGCAATTTCTTCAATTTCTTCTTCAATAGCTTTAAGTTCTTTTTCGCAAATATCATATGATGCGTTTGCCGCGTCAATTTTATGTTCCTGCTCACGAAGTTCATTTGTAAAGCGATTTATTTTATTTACCCAAACACCGATTTCAAGTGTTTTCTTTTCATCTGAAAGGGTAATAAATTTTTGTGCTTTTTCGCTTTGCTTTCTGAGCGGCTCAACTCTGCTTTCAAGTTCGCCCAAAATATCAAGAAGTCTTACTAAATTTTCTTGTGCCTGGTCAAGCCTGCGGGTTGCGTCTTTTCTTTTATGGCGGAAAAGTGAAATACCTGCCGCTTCTTCAAAAAGTTCACGCCTATCCTCATTTTTTTGAGATATGATAGAGTCGATTTTACCCTGACCCACCATAGAATATCCGTCAGAACCAAGGCCTGTATCCATAAACAGTTCCCTAATATCCCTTGCTCTTACGGTTTCGCCGTCAATTTTATATTCACTTTCACCGGAGCGATAATATCTTCTTGAAACCGTTACAATTTCACCTTTATCTTTAAGGGTTTGGTCAGTATTATCCAGGGTGAGCTGAACCTGTGCAAAACCGAGTGCTTTACGCGTAGAAGTACCGCTGAAAATTACATCTTCCATTTTAGAACCGCGAAGTGATTTTGAACTTGTTTCGCCCAAAACCCAACGAACAGCATCGGAAATATTACTTTTGCCTGAACCGTTAGGACCTACAACAGCAGTTATACCTTTACCGAAATTAAGACTTGTCCTGTCAGGGAAAGACTTAAAACCCTGTATTTCAAGTGATTTTAATACCATTATTTTATCTCCAATTCATCAACATCAAGATTATTGTTGATAACAATTTTTATGTTATATCCTCTTTCAATAAGAAGATAAATATTCGACTTTTTATTGCCTTTCAGCTTTGAAAGTGACTTTGAATTAACAGCCACTTCGTAATCAGCCGGGGGCAAATCAAGAATTTTATTTAGCATAATTCTCGATTTAACAAGCTCACCAAAGCTGTCGTGAAAACCGCCGGCAAGCATATTTTTCTTTATATCCTCGCTTGAATGAAGGCCCAAGCGAATTATTTTAATTGAATTCTCCTCAAAAAGAGGTACAAGCTTTGCCACAAGTTCAGCCGATTGCTCGGCATTCGGCGGATTGTATTCACCGCTTAAATATAAATCTGCAAGATATGTATTTTTAAGCACAACAGTAGGATAAATCCTGACAGTCTGCGGTTTAAGCGAAATGATTTTTTTAGCAGTTTCAATTGCTTTTTCCTCACTGTCTTTATACAAACCCGTCATCATTTGAAGCCCGAGTTCAAAGCCGAAAGATTTAATAAGTTTTGATGCAATTTCAACATCTTTTGAAGTGTGACCGCGCATGTTAGCCAAAAGTACCTCGTCATCCATACTTTGCGCACCGAGTTCAATACTTGTCACACCGTATTTTTTTAAAAGTGATAATATTTCACCGTCAATAAAATCAGGTCTGGTTGAAATTCTTATACCGCTCACTTCACCTGATTTTACATATTTATACGCCGTTTCCAAAAGGGCGAGCATATATTTTCTATCTATTGCAGTAAACGAACCTCCGAAAAAAGCTATTTCATAATCGTAGCCTTTATGTTTGAGTGCCGTTAACACTGCTTTATCCACATCCGCCGTACTCGGTTGGTTATTATGCCCGGTAATTGTTTTTTGATTGCAAAATGAGCATTGGCACGGGCAACCCAAATGCGGAACGAAAATACTGATATTACCTTTTTTCATATTACACCCATAAGCTTAAGTGCTTCCTTGGCAGCTTCTTGCTCTGCACTTTTTTTGCTTCTTCCCTTGCCTTTGCCGATAACATTTGAATTAAGATGAACTTCAACTTCAAATACTTTGTTATGGTCAGGCCCGCTTTCACCCACAAGCACATAGTTAACATTTTCATCAGGATTTTGCTGAACTACTTCCTGCAAAGTGGTTTTATAATCTTTAAAATTTATATGATGTGTTTCAACAGCGGGAGAAAGAAAAGCAAGCACAAATTTTTCGGCATTTTCCATTCCGCCGTCAAGGTAAACAGCGGCAATAAGTGCTTCAAAAGCATTTTCTAAAATCGACGATCTGTCAGCTCCGCCGGTATTTGATTCACCCTTGCCCAAAAAAAGATAATCGCCAAGTGAAATTTGCCTTGCAAAATCCGAAAGTGACTGCGTACAAACAAGTGATGAACGAAGCTTTGATAAATCCCCCTCCGGCATATCGGGAAAACGGTGGTACAAAAAATTAGCCGAGATTATGGAAAGAACTGCATCACCGAGAAATTCCATTCTTTCATTACACTTGATTTTATTATGCCTTTCGTTAGCAAAAGAGGAATGTGTAAGTGCCTCCATTAGATATTCACGATTTTTAAAGGTGTATCCTATTTTATCTTCAATAGTTGCCATAATATTTGTTAAGCCTCTTGTAAATTTTTAGAAAACCATGTTTCCATAGTTTCAATTAAATCATTATCTATAAACCAAACTGCCTGTTTGATTGCATTTTTAAAAGTGCGTGCATCTGCCGAGCCGTGTGCCTTAACAACAGGCTTTTTAACACCAAGCATAACCGCACCGCCGTATTCTTTATAATCAAATTGCTTTTTCATATCATCAATACCCGATTTAACACCAAGATATGCAAGCTTTGATAAGGTGTTTTTCATAAAGGCATCTTTAATACCGTTCATCAAAACCTTTGCAACACCCTCATAAGTTTTGAGTATAAGGTTACCAGTGAATCCATCGGCAACTACTACATCCGCATCTCCAAACGGAATTTGCCTGCCCTCAATATTACCGATAAAGTTATAAGGTGCTTTGCTCATAAGTTCGTAAGCTTCCTTAACCACAGGCGTACCCTTTGTATTTTCCTCACCGTTATTTGCAAGGGCAACTTTCGGATTTTCAAACTTCATAATTTTATTCATATAAAGGCTTCCCATTTGCCCGAATTGGTAAAGGAATTCACTTCTGCACTCGGCATTCGCACCGCAGTCCATAAGAAGAAAAGGCTTTTTTGCGCTTGGCATAACAGATGCAATCGCAGGCCTTTTAACACCCTTAATTCTTTTGGTAATAAGCGTTGCGCCGACTGTTACACAGCCTGTATTTCCCGCGCTTACAAAAGCATCGCCCTCACCGTCATTAAGCAATTTAAAACCGACTGCCATTGATGAATCGGCTTTTTCTTTAAGTACACACTTTGCATCATCGTGCATTGAAATCACTGAATTTGAATTAACTATTTTTGTATTATTGAGTGCAATGTTATTGTCTTTAGCGCATTTTTTTATCACTTCTTCATTGCCGACAAGAACAGGTTTAATCCCATATTCCTTTACTGCAAGAAAAGTACCCTTGAGTATTTCAAGCGGTGCATTATCGCCGCCCATTGCGTCAATAATTATTCTTTTAATTTTTGGCAATATATTCCACCCTTTCTTTATTTTTAAAGCGTTTTAACAACTTCATCAATATAGGCGAGCGACCTGTTTGAAAGTGCTGCATAACGCTCCTTTTTATCTCTTATTTTAGGTTCAATAGCAGGAAGCACACCGAAATTTGCACCCATTGGCTGAAAGTTTTTAACGCTTTCATCACTGATATAATCACAAAGCGCACCTATCATAGTAATATCGGGCAAAATAAAAGGAGTTTTACCCTCTGCCTTTCTTACCGCATTTATTCCTGCAATAATGCCGCTTGACGCACTTTCCATATATCCCTCAACACCGGTAATCTGACCGGCAAAGAAAAGATTATCCTTTTCTCTGAATGAGAAATCGGCATTTAAAAGCTTCGGTGAATTGAGGAATGAATTTCTGTGCATTACACCGTATCTTACAAACTGTGCATTTTCAAGCCCGGGAATCATTGAAAAAACCCGCTTTTGCTCACCAAATTTCAAATTAGTTTGAAAGCCTACAAGATTAAACATTGTACCCTTTGAATTTTCACGCCTTAACTGAACGCACGCCCAAGGCCTATGACCCGTATTAGGATCAACCAAGCCGACAGGCTTCATAGGGCCGAAGCGAGGAGCGTCAAGCCCCCTTTTTGCAAGCTTTTCAATAGGCATACATCCCTCATAAACATCAAAATCGTGAACGACTGCACCCTCGGCATTAACTAACTCTTCTATAAAATTTTCGTACTCGGACTTGTTAAACGGGCAATTGATATAGTCATCATCTCCTCCACGCTCATAGCGTGAAGCACCGAAAGCTTTGGTCATATCAACACTGTCGGCTGTAACAATAGGAGCTGCCGCATCATAAAACGAAAGATATTCGCCTGTTATTTCAGAAATACTTTCTGCAAGCTTACCGTCTGTAAGCGGGCCTGTTGCAACAACTGTAACGGTATCACCGTCAAGTTCTAAATTTTCAACAACTTCATTTATCACTTCAATATTGGGATGTGATTTGATTTTTTCAGTAACACGGGAAGAAAAAATATCCCTGTCAACCGCCAACGCACCGCCTGCCGGAACACTCGATTGCCTTGCAACAGGAACGGTAAGCGAGCCAAGCCTTGCCATTTCTTCTTTTAAAAGTCCGGCGGCACTTTCAATTCGTGAAGCTTTAAGCGAATTTGAGCAAACGAGTTCACAAAAGAAATCCGACTTATGCGCTTCACTTTTTTTAATCGGCTTCATCTCATAAAGCGAAACCTTGTAACCTTTATTTGCAATTTGCCAAGCAGCTTCAACACCTGCAAGGCCTGCACCTATAACTCTAAATTTCATATATTACTTATTATTCTTCTGTTTTCTTCTTTTTTGGGGCAGGCTTTGTAAAGCCGCAGCCCTCTGTATCAGGGCAATAAAGCACATTGCCCTTGCGCTTAAAGAGCGATTTGCCGCAACGCGGGCAAACCTCATCACTCGGCACATCCCAAGTCATAAAGTTACAATTAGGGTAATTTGAGCAACCATAGAAAGATGAACCCCTCTTGGTTTTCTTTTCAATTACATCACCGCCGCATTCAGGGCATTTTGCTTTGGTTCTGAAAATAAGCGGCTTTGTATTTTTACATTCAGGATAACCCGGGCAAGCAAGGAATTTACCGAATCTGCCGACTTTGATAACCATATTTCTGCCACACTTTTCGCAGATTTCATCAGTTTCTTCTTCCTTAAGCTTTATCTTAACACCCTGCATTTCCTCTTTAGCTTTTTCAAGCGGCTTTTCAAAATCATCATAATAAAGACGAATCATCTCTTTATAATCTTTATCGCCCGAATCAATCTTATCAAGATCTGCTTCCATTTTAGATGTATATTTAACATTAACTATGTTTGGCATTTTATCTTTAAGCAGGTTTGTTACTGCTTCGCCGAGTTCAGTAGGCACAAACTGCTTGCCCTCACGCTTAACATATTCACGGTTGATAATAGTTGATGTAATAGTAACATAAGTTGACGGCCTGCCTACACCGTTTTCTTCAAGTGCTTTTGTAAGCGAAGCTTCTGTATACCTTGCAGGAGGTTGAGTGAAATGCTGATTGCCAAGAATACTCTTTAGCTTAAGTTCATCACCCTCGGCAAGTACCGGAAGCGGAGATGCGCTGTCATTCTTTTCATCATCAACCTTTTCTTCATAAAGCTTTGTGAAACCGTCAAATTTAACTGTATATCCCGTAGCTGTGAAGATATAATTTTTAGCTTCAATTTCTATCTTCATAGTTTCCTGCAGGCAAGATTCCATAAGTGAAGCAATAAATCTTTCCCATACAAGCTTATAAATTTTATACTGGTCATTTGATAAATAAGGCTTAACCTGTTCAGGTGTAACCTTTGGCATTGACGGCCTGATAGCTTCGTGTCCGTCTTGAATATTACTTTTCGATTTAAAGTATCTCGGCTTTTTAGGAAGATATTTTTCACCGAAAGTTTCGGTAATAAATTCATTACCTGCCTGCCTTGCTTCTTCTGAAATACGAAGTGAGTCTGTTCTCATATAAGTGATAAGACCGACTGTGCCAAGCTCGCCTGCATCAACACCTTCATAAAGTTCCTGCGCCGCTTTCATCGTTCTTTTTGCCTGGAATGAAAGACGCCTTGACGCCTCCTGCTGAAGCGTGGAAGTGATAAACGGAGGTGTAGGATTTTTCTTTCTGCTGCCTTTTTTAACACTTTTTACAACATAACTTGCACCTTCAAGTTCAGTAAGAACAGTATCACTCTGCTCCTTATTTTCAATTTTGATTTTTTCGCCATCTTTAGTTGAAAGCGCGGCTGAAAATACTTTTCTTTCAGGTGGGTTTGTAAATTTAGCGTCAATTGACCAATATTCTTCAGCCTTGAATGCACGAATTTCATTTTCCCTGTCAACAATAAGGCGAAGTGCAACCGACTGCACACGGCCTGCTGAAAGACCGCGCCTGATTTTTTGTGAAATAAACGGTGAAAGCTTGTAGCCGATAAGACGGTCAAGAATTCTTCTTGCCTGCTGGGCATCGACCAAATCAATATCAATTTTACGCGGATTTGCCATTCCGTTTTTTACACCGTTTTTAGTAATTTCATTAAAGGTAACTCTGTTTTCATCTTTAAGGTCAAGTCCCAAAAGAGTGGCAAGGTGCCAAGAAATTGCTTCTCCCTCACGATCGGGGTCAGTTGCGAGATATACATAATCTGCACTATCAGCCTTTTTCTTAAGGTCTTTTACAAAGTTTTCCTTTCCTTTTATTACTGCATATTTAGGTTCAAAATCATTTGCAATATCAACACTGAGCCTTGCTGCCGGCAAATCTCGTACATGGCCCATCGATGCAACTACATCATAGCCTCTGCCAAGATAGCCTTTAATATTCTTTGCCTTTGCAGGTGACTCCACAATTACTAATTTAGACATATATAATTCCCATAGCCTTTCAAGATTTTTTAAACCTCTTACCCGAGGCACTTATAATCAATTTTTTTATTTCAAGAACGGTTAATGCTGCCAGCACCGATGACGCCGGTAAATTTGATTTCGCAATAACATCATCAATAAAGTTATATTCATCATCCAAGCAGTCATACACAATTTTTGCATTGCCTTGAAGCTCAATTGCTTTTTCTGCAACTTTTGCTCTGTGTTCTCTGCTTTTTTCAACATTTTCAAACGAATATTTTTCTTCATCGGGATTGCTCTGCTTGATTTGATTTTGTGTTCTCGGTTTAATGCGTGCCATATTTACATCTTGCTCCGATTTATCAAGAGCAATTTGGTTTGATTCCCTAAGTTTTGACATATCAAGCGTATCAAACCTATCGGCATACGCTTTAACAACATCAACAGGGTTAATAGCCACGCCCGCACCGTTTTCAATAAGCTTATTTGTTCCTCCGTATTCAACTGAAAGAACAGGAGCCGGAACAGCATATAAATCACGCTTTTGTTCAAGCGCACGCTTTGTGGTAACAAAAGTACCGCTTCTTACACCTGCTTCAACCACAAGCACACCGAGTGAAAGCCCGCTTATAATTCTGTTTCTTACCGGAAAGTTTCTTCCGCTTGCTTTGGTAAAAGGTTGGTATTCTGTAACAAGCGCTCCGTTTTGACTGATTTTTTTACGCAAATCCCTGTTTGTATCAAGATAGCTGTCGCCAAAGCCGTTACCCAAAACCGCAACAGTTTGACCGCCGCCTTCAAGCGCACCCTCGTGTGAATAAGAATCAATACCGAGTGCACCGCCGCTGATAACACTTGCTCCGGCTTCGGTTAACCCTTTTCCGAAAACCCGTGCAACCCTGACCGCATATTCGCTCGCTTTTCTTGAACCTACCATTGCGATAGTAACAAGATTATCAATATCAGGCAAAATTCCGTCAACATACAAAACAGCCGGTGCATCAGGTATATCTTTAAGCCTGTTTGGATAAGACTCATCGTCATAATCGACAATCTTATATCCCTGCTGCAAGCAATAATCAATTACTTCATTGCCTTTTTCAATATCTGTGCTTATAAGTTTTTCAACTTGCCTGTTTGTTAAAAACGAACTCATTCTCCACTCGGTTTCGCCAAGATTATAAAGCTCTTTAGCCCCACCGAATTCATCAATGATTTTGGATATTTTGGCCCCGTATCCAAATACATTTTGAAGCCATATCCAATACTTTGCATTTTCACTCATCTTAACATCTCCCACATTACAATTGCCCCGGCAACATGTGCATTTAAACTTTCGGCACGACCGAGCATAGGGATTGTTACTGTTTCGTCACAGATGTTCATAACTTCATCGCTTACACCGTTAGCTTCATTTCCGATTACGCAAAGTGATGATTTCGGAAATTGCGTTTCATTTATTTTTTTAGCCGATGAATCAGGCGAAGTGGCATAAGTTTTAATACCGAGAGATTTTGCCTTTTGCAAAACAGGCGCAAGGCTTTGACATTCAAAAACATCAAGCCTTAAAACCGAACCCATTGACGCACGCAAAACTTTGGGATTAAAAACATCGCATCCGCCCCCTACTATTACACTTGAAATACCGAGTGCTTCGGCTGTTCTGATAACAGTGCCGAGATTGCCCGGGTCTTGAAGATTATCAAGCGCAATATATTTTTGATTTGTTTTTAATGAAATATTTTCATTTTTCATTTTGCAAACTGCAAATACGCCCTGCGAATTTTTTGTTTCGCTTATTTTTTGTGAAAGTGTATCACTTATAAAATATGAATTTTTGCTTTTCCTTTGCATTTGAACAGACGCATCAAAATACTTTTCATTAGCACTTTCGGTTATTAAAAAAGTTTCAACTTCATAAGACGAATTAAGGGCGTCAAAAACAAGCCTTGCCCCTTCAAGCACAAACAAGCCTTGAGCCTTACGCTCCTTGGAAGAGGTAAAGAGTTTTTTAACGCCCTTTATTATTTCATTATTTTTACCTGTGATTTTTTCCATACACAACTCCAAGAAAGTGTGCCAATAATTTACATTCGTTTAAAGAAATCACTGACTGCATTATTATATTATAATTTTATATTATATTACATTATATATATAAAAATTTCAATACCTAAAATAAAAAAAGAGAGATAAATATTAAAATTCATCTCTCTGAAAAACTATTTTGTTTTTATGCTTTTTACTTTACTCCACTTTGAATAAACAGTTTTTGAATTCTTTGTTTTATAAGCTCTGACTTTTACATAGTATTTCTTGCTTTTTTTAAGCTTTTTAACCGTTGTTTTTGAAGAAGTTACCTTAACTGTTTTAGTAGTTTTTTTAGTGAATTTTTTACTCGTTGATACTTTTATTTGATACCCTGTTGCCGATTTATTGTTTGAATTACTTACTGTAATTTTCTTTTTACCGCCTTTGAGCGAATAAATCTTTGGCGTTTTGAGTATTTTTTTAGGTTTGCCCTTTGTTTTATATGAATAGCCGCATTTAGCACAGACATAAGTGTTATATCCGCCTGCAAAATAAGTCGGTGCTGTTGTAGTTACATCATAAATATGGCTGCAAACATAATTTGAAAATGAAAATCTATATTCCTTAGTACTTACGATTTTAACAAGATATGTACCTTTATCCAAATCAATATCTTTAGTTGAAGTTTTGGCTAAATCGGAGCCTGAAAAAACATAGATAACATCCAAGCTTTTAGACATATCACTGTTATAAACTTCAGCAGTTGCAATGCCTGAAGAAGTGAGTGACAAGGTATATTTTCCCTTATTTTTCAAATCAATTTTGTACCAATATGAGCCGTCATCATCGGTTGATAAACCGCTGTAAACCTTTCCGATTTCAACTGCTTCAGGATTAACATAGCTGTTTAAACCAAAGCTTGCATTAAGCGCATATTTACCGTTTGCCTCTACTCTTACAAAGTAATCACCCGGATTTAAAACAACGCTTTCGCTTTTAGTTTTGGTTTTAGTATCATTAAATTCTTTAATTACGGTTGTAAAATAAGTTTTAGAAAGTTCTGAATTGTAAAGCTTAACATCAAGTGCGTCATAAGTTTTCATTTGAAGCTTAAATTTGCCTTGATAATCAATATGAAATTTAAACCAAGTTGCTCCATCGGTAATCTTGGAATCGTATTCTTCACTCCAAGCTCCGTTTAATTTAAGTTCCTTGGTTAATGTAGGCGCATTTTCATCCGCAAATGCAATATTAACACAAAAAATGCTTGAAAAAGTTAATAATACAGCCAAAATCACACTTGAAATTTTCTTCATCACTATCACCCTTTCAATATAACAATACCACCATTTTATACAAATGTCAAAATTTATTTTGATTTTTTTATTTGATTATTGTAATCAGGTTAACCGTCGCAGATATGTGTTATTCGCCCTTAATTCGCCTAAGGGCATTTTTTTCTAATCTGGAAACCTGTGCCTGCGATATTCCCACCTCTTTTGCAACTTCCATTTGTGTTTTACCCTGCATAAAGCGAAGATACATAATATTGCGTTCCCTGTCATCAAGCTTTTTAATTTCATCTTTGATTGAAATTTCATCTATCCAGTCCTTGTCGCTCGAACTGTCGCCAACTTGGTCCATTACATATATTGTATCTCCTCCGTCATTATAAACAGGCTCATACAGGCTCACAGGGTCAACAATAGCTTCAAGTGCAAGCACCACATCACTTTTTTTCATATCAAGGCGATCAGCTATTTGCTCAATAGTAGGCTCTTTGCCCTGCTCGTTAATAAGCTGTTCTTTAATCTGCATTGCCTTATATGCTGTATCGCGCATACTTCTGCTTACTCGCACCGGGTTATCATCACGCAAATATCTTCTAATTTCACCTATACACATCGGCACAGCATAAGTGGAAAAGCGGACATCAAGGTTTGTATTGAAATTATCTATCGCTTTAATAAGCCCTATTACGCCGACTTGGAAAAGGTCATCCATATTTTCGCCTCTGTTTGAAAAGCGCTGAACGACTGATAAAACAAGGCGCAAATTTCCTTCTATAAGTTCATTTCTTGCGTTTTTATCCCCCGCCTGTGCCTTTTTTAAAAGTTCCATTTTTTCCTTTTCTTTCAGCACTTTTAATTGGCTTGTATTTATCCCGCAAATTTCAACTTTATTATACTGCACATAATCACCCTTTAATTTTTTATGTACAGTTTATTATTGCCAAGATAAGTAAAAAGTATAAATAAAAAAGGAACAAAAATCGTTGCCCCAGCGTGTAGAAAAAATCAAATTATAAATTTCTACACGCTGGTAGACTTCGAGAAAGTGAGATAAATTTTGTATTTTGCGAGTGGGTGCTGTACGACGGTACTGCCCCCGAGCAAAAGACAAAAAGCGCCAAAAACAGCTTGGACTCGATGTCCAAGCTGTTTTTTATAATCCCTCTGAGTGCAACAAGTTGCACCCACCGTCTCACCTGTCGGTTCGGTCGGTGCTTCTGCACTTTGTGCAGAGGTCTCCACCGGAGACCCGCACCCTTTGCAAGGGAGGCAAAAAAAGTTTTATTTATTTTATTCGGCGCGCTTTAGCCACTTTATCGACAGTCTAAAAGGAACGAAAATCGTTCCTTTTTATAATTTTCATTCAGTTATGTTTTTAATAATTTGCTCCATTTGAGCCATTTTATCTTCCATATCGCTTACAAGTGCAAACTGATTTTTTGCACGCACAAGGTTATGAGTAGGATATGCTGTTTTAAAATATGTATCGCCGTTAATATAATCGGTAAGAAAGCGCATACCGCATTCAAAAGTCATCAGCTTTGCCGAAAAAGCAAGATTATCAATTTCACATTGATTAAGTGCGCTTCCCGCCTCGCTCAAAAATCCCTTTGCATAAGCTTCAAAATAATCAAGATTTATTTTTACATTATCGTAATTATCGTCATCTTCTGCACAGGAATTTGCGCCAAAGCGAATTGAATCACCAAAATCATAAAGTGCAAGCCCCGGCATAACAGTATCTAGGTCGATCACACAAATTGCATCATCACTTTCACTGTCAAAAAGGACATTATTAAGCTTGGTATCATTATGCGTTACACGAAGCGGAAGTTCACCCTTTTCAATAAGTTCAACAAGCTTTTTGCAATCTTCTCTTCTATGCATAACAAACTTAATTTCATCACTGCAAGAGGCAACTCTGTCTGCCTTATCAGCTTGAACAGCAGGGATAAATTCATTTTCATATCGCCAAATGGTATTATGAAAATTTTTAATTATCTCACTCAAAGTTTCAGCAGGGAAATCACTTAAATACTTTTGAAATCTGCCGAATGCTTTACCGCTTTTGCCGAAAATCTCTGCGCTGTTAACAGTATCATAAGCCTTTGAATTATCAACAAAGCGATATGCACGGTAACAATCACCGTTTTCATCTTTAAAATACTTGTTTTTGTCATATGTTCTGATAAAATGGAGAGTTTCCCTGTGGGGATTACCTCCGTTTTCTGTGATTTTTTTTCTTAAAAATTCTGTAACGGAAAAAATATTATTCATAAGCGAATCAATATCCGGGAAAATATTTGTATTTACTTTTTGAACAACATATTTTTTTTCTTTTCCGTTTTCAATATATTTTGCAAGATAAGTTGTATTTATATGACCTGAGCCGAAAACATTACATTCTTCAAGTTCACCTTTAAAATTGAACTTTTCAAGTATATCGTTAATTTCCATCAAATATTCCTCTTTAAAAGATAGTTTTATTATTTTATCATACATAATAACAAAATTCAAGAGGGGCAAAAACCCCTCTTAAATAATTATTCACTTCTGAGTGCATCAATAGGACTCATTTGTGCAGCCTTTCTTGCAGGATAAATACCGAAGAACAAACCTACACCGCTTGAGAACAGCAGTGCAACAAGTATAAGCCACCATGTAATATTAGGCTTGATATTTATTACCGAGCATGCGGCAAATGCACCTGCAACACCAATTGAAACACCGATAATACCGCCTATCAGGCACAAAATTATCGACTCCGTCAAAAACTGCATTGTAATAACTTTTGTTTTTGCGCCAAGTGATTTTCGTATACCGATTTCACGCGTTCGCTCCGTTACCGAAACAAGCATAATGTTCATTACACCGATACCGCCTACAATAAGCGAAATTGCACCTACACAGGCAATAAATGCTGTAAGAACAGACATAATTATATTAACTATATTAACATATGTTGCCATATTTTGAGCAGTATACATACTGTTTGAATAGTTACCGTGTGCAGATTTAAGATAGTTTACGGTTGCATTACCGACTGCATCATAATCATAACCGTCTTTAGCAATAACAAATACACTGCCGAGGTTTGCATCAGCACCGGTAATCTGTGTAAGCGTTGTACAAGGTAAAAACAGTGCAATAACAGTTTTATCCCCGCCTGCGCTTTGGAACATATTGCTCATTGAGCTTGAACCACCGAGTGAGTTTGCAAGAGTATCAATATTTGCAACACCGCAAATTTTGATTTTCATTGATTTACCGCTTGAAGATACGGTTACATATTCATTAGTAACATCCTCATAACCATAAGCCTGCTGTGCCGAGTTAGTACCCATTACAGCAATTGGAGCATTTGCATTATATTCCTCATCAGTGAAAAAACGCCCATATTCACAAGTATTGGTAAGTGCAAACTGAACATCGCTGTTAACACCGATAAGCATTGCAGTAGCTTCCGTAGCAGTTGAATCAATTGTTGCACGGCCAAAGCCCATAAGCATAGGTGAACAACGCTCAACACCGTTTACTTTAGTTTTAATATTTTCTACATCATCAAGAGTAATATAGTCATTATCAGTAGCAGATGTGGCATCAACGCTGACAAGAACTGCGTTTGAACCCATATCTTCAATAAGGCCGACGATATAATCTCTTACACCGGTACCTGCACCGATAATCATAATAACGGAGCTGATACCGATAATAATACCAAGCATTGTAAGAAGACTGCGCATCCAATTTGACTTAATACACTTGACTGCGATTTTCAGACTTTCTGTAATATTCACTGTAAAGTCTCCTTACTTATTTGTGCTGTCTACTACCTTAACTTTAAAGGTATCTTCTTTATAATCTGTTTTTGGTGATGCAACAATTCTGTCACCCGGCTTAAGACCCGAAGTTACTTCATAAGCTGTATCTGAAATTGCACCTGTCTTAATTTCAGTCTTGGTAACTGTTTTATCCTCGTCGTTATAAAGATATACATATGAACCTGTTTTTTCAAGTGTAATTGATTCAATAGGAACAACTGTTACACCAAGATACTGACCTGTTTGAATTTCAACATCGGCATCAAAACCTGCAATAATGTTTTCATCAGGATTTTTAATTTCAATTGTACATTCAACACCTGCACCTGAATTTGTAAGTGATGAAAGACCGCTGACACCTGCCATTGAACCTACGCTGTCAAGAATTGAGCTTGATGAACCACCTGTGGCAGTAGGTGCAATAGAGGCAACTTCACCCTCATATTCACCGTAAGCAGTAGTAACCTTTGCCTTCATACCGAGTTTGACTTTATGAACATCATATTCACTGAGGCTGACTGTTGCAACAAGAACATCGTGATTTTCAAGCGTGATACCTGCCTGAAGTGCAGTAGTTTGAGAGTCAGGTGAAATGTCAACCTTTGTAATCACACCGTCAAAATCTGCTGTCCAGCCGTTTGCAAGTGCTGTTTGCTGCTCTTTCATTGAATCAAGAGCCTTCTTTGTAGCGGTAACTGCTGATTTTTGGGCAGTAACAATTGATTGATCGCCCTGTGTTTTATATACTTCATATTGAGCCGAAAGCAATGCTTTTTGAATTTCCAAACCTGTAAGAACTGCATTATCAGAATCAGAAACACCTTTGGCAAGCGCCCTGTAATCAATTGAAGATACAGCGGCTTTAATCATATCAACGGCAACGCCGCTTTCAACAATCAGCTTGGTTGAATCAACAATGCCGTTTGTAATAGCAGTCTGAATATCTTTACCTACTAAATCAGCAATAGTCTTGCTGTTAAGCTGACCTGAAGCAATTGCACCTGAAATTGAATTTGCAACTATTCCCGAAATAGTAGTTAATGTTTTAACATCATTAGTTATTGATGCAATATTTTTGTTTATTTCAACAAGTGCTTTTGAAATATCGTTGATAGAAGCTGCAGTTGTTGTAGTGGCATTTGTGTCTTCTGTAAATACTGCTACATAGTTAACATCGCTTGTCAAATGGAAAGTCCAAGACTGTGAATTTGAAAGCGGTGAATTACCTGCCAAATATGCTGCACGGGAAGAATACCAACCAAGGAAGAGCCAACCTGAACTTGGGGTTGCCTTAATCGTAACATTACCAATATCCTTCCTGTACTTGCCGGAACCTGAAACCGTACCCGAAACAGAAGTAGGATAAGCAGAAAGTGCCACTGTATACTTCGGTGAGCCATCATCTGTGGTAGGCTGAGTTGTAGTTGTAGTAGTGGTGGTAGTAGTTGCTGCTTTAGTTGTGGTAGTTGCAAGCCACTGTGAAACACGGTTAGTTGTGCTTGCCTTAGTCGTAGTTGTAGTAGTTGTTGTTTTCTTTTTAGTAGTTGTCGTTTTAGCAATTTTCTTATTAAGCTTTGCAATCTTTTTTTCAATCGCATCTATTTGCTTTTTATATGTAGATGCCTTGTTGTTTGCTGTTTTTTGATTTTTTACAGCATTGTTATAGTTTTTCAAAGCGTCATTATAAGAAGTTTGAAGTGAAGATACCTGCGAATCAAGTGAAGTGGTATCAAATGTTGCAAGAACATCACCTTTTTTAACTTGGTCGCCTACTTTAACATTAACACTTTTAACGGTTGCAACTGTGCCAACCTTATAATCCTTTGAAGTGCCGGCAGTAACATCACCTGTTAATGATACCTTTTCGTAAATATCCCCCGTTGAAATTGTGTTGAGCTTAACCTCTTCGCCGCTTTTCGATTTAGTTACACCGAAAATGCAACCGGCTACAATCGCAATAACGAGTATTATACTTATAGGTACAATAATCTTCTTTTTGCTTTTTTTAACTGTTGCCATAACTTAACCCTCTTGTCTATTCTAAAAGTTAATTTTAATTACACGGATAGTATAATTCCGTTTTGTATAATTGTCAATAACATTTTGTAAAATCGAAAAAAATTCACAATTTATTAAATTACAACAATTTGTATAAATTATTTATTAGCTTCAAGTGCGCGTTTTCCAATATCTTTTCTGTAATGTGCATTATCAAAATGAATATTTTCCACCGCTTCATAAGATTTTTTAAGTGCGTCTGCAAGGCTGTCACCCAAAGCGGTAACGCCTAAAACTCTGCCACCCGATGTAACAAGCTTATCATTTTCAATTTTAGTTCCTGCGTGGTAAACGGTAACACCGTCAAGTTGGCCTAATGTAAGGCCTGTGATTTCAACACCCTTTTTATATGATTTCGGATAGCCACCGGAAGCCATAATAACACAAGCGCAGGCTTTTTCGCTCCATTCAATATCAAGTTCAGAAAGAGTTTCGTTATTTATTGCTTCAAAAATATCAATAATATCTGTTTTAAGTCTTGGTAAAACAACCTGCGTTTCAGGGTCACCGAAGCGGCAGTTATATTCAATTACCTTTGGTCCTTTCGGTGTAATCATAAGTCCGAAGTATAAACATCCCTTAAATGTCCTGCCCTCTTGGTTCATAGCATTTATAGTAGGCATAAAGATTTTATCCATACATTCAGCTGCCACTTCTTCGGTATAATACGGATTTGGCGATACGGTACCCATACCGCCTGTGTTAAGTCCCTTATCACCGTCAAGTGCACGCTTATGGTCCATAGAAGATACCATAGGTTTAACGCACTTGCCGTCTGTAAATGCAAGAACGGAAACTTCAGGACCGGTCAAAAATTCTTCAACAACAATGTTGTTGCCGGAAGCACCGAAGATTTTATCTTCCATAATTTCTTTGACACCGGCAACAGCGTCATCAAGATTTTCAGGAATAATTACACCCTTGCCCAAAGCAAGACCGTCCGCCTTGATAACAGTAGGAAATTCATTTTTCTCTTTAATATATTCAATAGCGTCATTTGCGTTATCAAAAACTTTATATTCAGCGGTAGGAATATTATATTTTTGCATAAGCTCTTTTGAAAAAACTTTTGAGCCCTCAATAATAGCGGCATTTGCGCGTGGGCCGAAAGTTTTAAATCCTGCGTCATTAAGTGCATCAACCATACCTGCAACAAGCGGGTCATCAGGTGCTACTACAACTAAATCAACGCTTAATTTTTTAGCTAAATCAACTACGCCGTCAATATCCGTAGCCGAAACATCAAAACATTTTGCATCATATGAAATGCCACCGTTACCCGGTGTGCAAAAAATTTCATCAACCTTGCTTGATTCTTTAATTTTTCTGATAAGGGCGTGTTCTCTTCCGCCGCCGCCAACAACAAGAACTTTCATAATTTCCTCCGAATTTATAATAAATATGTAAATAATATAGTAAATGCAATAGCAAAACAAGGGGTGAACTGAATCACCCCTTATAATTATTTTTCGTTTTTATTGATAATTCTTGTTTCTTCTTCCCTTGTTTCAAGATTTATGAAACGAACAAAAAGAGAAACCTTATTATCCTCATTAAGATTAGTCCAAATCATATTGGTGAACTCATCAATATCGCCTTCAATTTTAACAGGTGTAGGCTCACCCTCAAACGACGGAATAGGATTCCCGTCACACTTATATGTATGAATAAAATGACCGAGACCTGCCCTTGCAGGATATTCAAAGAAATATCTCACACATTCAGGCTCACCGCAATTTGATTTAAGAATCGAAAGATTATAATTACCGTTTTCTTTCATAATACCTGAAATTCTCGGTGTGTAATTTGGTGCATCAGGCTCAAATTCTCTTGTAATAAGTGCATCGTGATAGCAATCACCCTTTGCAAAAGAATCATAAATAGTATCGGTTTGATCGCCGTTTGTAACGATTGTGTCACCGCCGAACTTAAGAACAGGGTTATAAATAATAAGTGAAGGGTCTTCCATTTTTGACTCATCAAAAGCCTTGGTGCGAATTCCGCCACGCTCATTTTCTTCAAAAATTCTGTTACGGCTGTTTACACTTCTGCCCATAATGAAATAAGCACAAACTGCAAATTTGCCGCATTCACTTTTACCAAGCACAATACCTCTGCCCGGATATGAATTCGTATTAAGTTCACTTGCAAGAGATTTGATTTCCATAATTACACCTCAATATCATTCAGTAATTTTAGTTTTATTATTAACAACTTCTATTTTATCTTGGCAGAAAAGAGAAACTGCTTTTGGAAGAATTTTCCATTCACATTCTTCCATAACACGCTTTTGCAAAATTTCAGGGGTATCATCAAATTTAACCTCGCTTGACTTTTGCAAAATTATAGGGCCACCGTCACATTCCTCTGTTACAAAATGGACTGTTGCACCTGTGAGTTTAACTCCGCTTTCAATAACCTTTTTATGCACATGAAGCCCCCAATATCCCGGCCCGCAAAAAGACGGGATAAGTGCAGGGTGAACATTCATCATTTTATTTGGAAAAGCCTTAACTATCTGCTCATCAAGAATAGTCATAAAGCCGGCATATACTACCAAGTCAGCCTTTGCTTCAAGTAAAATATCCCTAATGGCACGGGTATATTCCGCCCTGTCTTTATAATTTTTCTTTTCGCAAATTTTAGTTGCTATATTGTTCTTTTTTGCTCTCTCAAGAGCGTATGCATCAGGATTTGAGGAAACAACAAGCGTGATTTTTCCGCCGATTATTTCACCTTTTGCCTGTGCGTCAATAAGTGCCTGAAGATTAGTACCCCCGCCTGACACTAAAACAGCTATGTTTTTCATCATACGAGTTCAACACCCTTTTCGCCTGCTTTGATTTCACCGATAACGCAAGCGTCCTCGCCGTTTTCTTTAAGTATTCTTACAGCTTCATCTGCCTTATCATTATCAACTGCGATAACAAGGCCTGTACCCATATTAAATGTGTTATACATATCTCTTTCAGGGATATTACCCTCACTTGCGATAAGGTCAAAAATAGGCTTTTTAAAGCACTTATCTTTTTCAATAACAGCCTTGAAACCGTCATTTAACATTCTCGGTACATTTTCATAAAATCCGCCGCCTGTGATATGGCTGATAGCATTGACATTGACGCTTTCCATAAGATTAAGAAGCGGCTTAACATAAATTCTTGTAGGAGTCAAAAGCTCTTCACCAAGAGTTTTGCCAAGCTCTGCCACATGAACGCCAAGCCTTTCTTCAGTAATGTTAAACACTTTTCTTACAAGTGAAAAACCGTTTGAATGAACACCTGATGATGCAACGCCGATAAGTGCATTTCCGCTTGCAAGCTTATCGCCTGATACAAGCTTATCCTTTTCGCCGATACCAACCGTAAAACCGGCAAGGTCATATTCTTCGTTTGGCATAAGGCCCGGATGTTCTGCTGTTTCGCCGCCGACAAGTGCGCAACCTGCCTGAACGCAACCTTCAGCCACACCGCTTACAATTTGCTCTATCTTTTCAGGATAGTTTTTACCGCAAGCAATATAATCAAGGAAGAAAAGCGGCTTTGCACCGGAGCAAGCTACATCATTAACACACATTGCTACACAGTCAATACCAATAGTATCATGCTTATCAAGAAGAAAAGCAACTTTAAGCTTGGTTCCTACACCGTCTGTTCCTGAAACAAGCACAGGATTTTTATAATTACCTGCGCCTAAAAGTTCAAACATACCGCCGAAACCGCCGATTGAACCCATTACACCCGGAATTTCAGTGCGCTTTACATGTGATTTGATAAGTTCAACAGATTCATAACCTGCTGTAACATCTACGCCTGCTTTAGCATAACTTTCGCTGAATGACTCCATATATAATCTCCTTTTAAATGTTCGCGTTTTACGCAATCTTATTTTTTATCGTGAATGTTTGTTAAATTTCTTTAAGCTTTTCTTGAAGTGCAATATCCTTTTGGCGAACCTGCTCTGCCATATCCTCACGCATTTTAATAAGCTTTGCCATAAGTTCATCATCACCTACCGCAAGAATTTGAGCCGCCAAAAGTGCCGCATTTTTAGCTGCGTTAACACCTACTGTTGCAACCGGAATACCCGGTGGCATCATAACAGTTGCAAGCATTGCATCCATTCCGTCAAGCACCTTTGCACTGCACGGAATACCTATAACCGGCAAAGTGGTTGAAGCGGCAAGTACACCGCCCAAATGTGCAGCCATACCTGCTGCGGCAATAATTACGCCAAATCCATTTTTAATTGCATTTGCCGAAAATTCGTGTGCTTCATTCGGTGTTCTGTGTGCACTCATTACACGAACCTCAGTTTCAATACCCAATTCCTTGAGCTGTTTAATTGCAGGGGTTACGATAGGCAAATCGCTGTCTGAACCCATAATAATTGCAACTTTTTTCATAGTTAATAATCCTTTCAAAAAGTTTATTTTATGCTTTCAACGCAGTATTCAAAATACGCATTGCTTTCATCCGGATAAAAAGTACCGTAATCATATTCATAAATATACGGTTTTGCCGATCTTGAATTCTTCGCCAAGGCAAAATATGTATTTGCAGTATAATTTTTGGTATAGCCCTGAAGCCGCGGGTCAAAAATATATGGTTTACCGGCAAGGTAAATTACAGACCATTTGTGCATAACCTTTGAGCCGTCATTATTTCTGAATTTACCGGCATTAAGTGTAATAAAACCGTCATATCTCTTTTCACTGTTTGAAAAAAGTGCGCTGATACAGTTATTAAAATTACTGTTACAGCCTACACAATCCCAACCGTGCTTTTTAAAGTTCCTTGCGTGCCAAACATAGATAGCTTTAACCTTATCATAAGTGGTTTTATATTTTGTGATATTCACACCGCCGTCGGTATATTTTTTTATTCTTTGTGCGCCTGAATTATCTGTTTTAACGGCATTGAGCATACCTTTAACGCTAAGTCCTGTTTTAATATGAACTCTTTTTACTTTTTTTGAAAATGTACCCACATAAATTGTATCATCAACTTTTTTAAAAGCCGCAATTCTGAAATAATACTTGCCCTTTGCAAGCCCGTTGATAACTTTTCTTGACTTGCTTTTACCGTAAACCATTACGGTTGATTTTGAAGCATCATCTTTAAAATCCTTTTTAGGTGAATATTCAATAACATAGCCGCTTACATTTTTACATTTTTTCCATTTAACCGTTGCTTTGCCCTTGGAGTTATATTTTACCGATGATAGCTTGACATCAGCCGGGCAGGTGAAAATTTTGGCAGGGGTGCTGTATTGGCCGAAATCATAAGTGCCGTTATCAAAAACAAATGAGCGCACGCAAACCTGATAGCCGGTATTTTGCTTAAGATTTCTTAAAACATAACTATATGTATTACAGTCAACATAAGCCTGCGGAAGATAAGTATTTGTTTTACCGTCATAAAGCGATACTTCGTATCCGTCAACAAAACCGTAATATGAGCAGTTCCAATAAACAGACACTTCCGTTTTACCGACTTGCGATACTATAATTTCATCAATTACGCTGTGTTCAATTTCTTCTTTTTGATTATCTTCAAATAAAATATCATACCATTCATCAGCCATTACCGGCGAAGCACCGGCAAAAGCTATGCAAACTATAAGTGATAATGATAAAAACAAACTTAATACTTTTTTCATACAAAAATTCCCAACAAAATATATTTTTTTAGTATTATATATTATATAGAGGTGTTTTTCAATAACAATTTTAACTTTATTATAAAATTATAAGGAATATAGTATATTTTAGCATAGAATAATAATTATTACAATTATATAAGAAAAGAAAATTGTTGACTATTTGAATGTTTAGTGTTATATTATTAGCGTAATATTAAAACTGTGATTAGGCGAGTAACTGCTTAAGTTTTGTTTCAGAGAGTTGCCGTGTGGTGCAAGGCAATACAGGCAGGCAGTGAAAAACACCTATGAGTTCCCGAAAGAAAGCATTTTTATTTATTTGCAAGTAGACTCGGGCGTGCAAGAGCGTTAATCTTTTGAGTGAGCCGATTATGGCTAATTTAGGTGGTACCACGGAAGCAGTCTTTCGTCCTATTGGACTTAAGGCTGCTATTTTTTTATTAAGTACACTTTGACAAAGGAGAACAGTATGGAATTTTCAACAAATTACAGAACAAAACCTATGAATGAATTTTCAGAGGCAGACATCAATTCAACAGTTAAAATTGCCGGCTGGGTTGAAAACATTCGTGACCACGGCGGCGTATCTTTCATTGACCTTAGGGATATGTACGGGGTTATGCAGGTTGTAATGCGTGACACAACCCTTCTTGACGGAATCAGCAAGGAAGATTGCCTTTCAATCGAAGGTATTGTTGAAAAAAGAGATGAAGATACAATCAACCCTAAAATTGCAACAGGCACAATTGAAGTCGAAGCAAAAAGCGTAACCACCCTTGGAAAAGTTAGGCAACCGCTTCCTTTTGAAATTCAAACTTCTAAAGAAATTCGTGAAGATAAAAGACTTCAATACCGTTTCCTTGATTTAAGAAACGAAAAAGTTAAAGATAATATCATTTTCAGAAGCAAGGTTATTGCATATCTTCGCCAGGTTATGAGCGAAATGGGATTTTTGGAAATGCAAACACCTATTCTTTGTGCTTCATCACCTGAAGGTGCGCGTGACTATGTAGTACCTTCCCGTGTTCACAAGGGTAAGTTTTATGCACTTCCGCAGGCACCACAGCAATACAAGCAGCTTCTTATGGTATCAGGTATTGATAAATATTTCCAGGTAGCACCTTGCTTTAGAGATGAAGATGCAAGAGCTGACCGTTCACCGGGTGAATTCTATCAGCTTGACTTTGAAATGGCATTTGCCACACAGGAAGATGTTTTCAAAGTTGGCGAAGAAGTGCTTACAAAAACATTTGAAAAATTTGCACCAAAAGGTTACAGCGTAACAAAAGCACCGTACCCTGTAATCAGCTACAAGGAATCTATGCTTAAATACGGTACAGATAAGCCTGACCTCAGAAACCCGCTTGAAATTGTAGATGTAACAGAATTTTTCCAGCGCTGCACATTTAAACCTTTCCATGGACAGACAGTAAGAGCTATCAAAGTACACGCAGATATTTCAAAAGGCAAGCACGAAAAGCTCCTTAAATTCGCACAATCTATCGGTATGGGCGGCCTTGGCTACTTACTTGTACAAGAAGATAAAACTTATAAAGGCCCTATTGATAAATTCATTCCTGACGATATGAAAGAAGAACTTGCACAAATTGCAAGCCTTGAAATCGGCGATACAATATTCTTTATTGCTGATAACGAAGCTAAAGCTTGCGAATATGCAGGCCAAATCAGAACAAAGCTTGGCGAAATGTTTGATCTTCTTGAAAAGAACGCATATCGTTTCTGCTTTATCAACGACTTCCCTATGTTTGAATATAAGGAAGAAGAAAAGAAAATCGGATTTACTCACAATCCGTTTTCAATGCCGCAGGGCGGACTTGAAGCACTTGAAAATGAAGACCCGCTTTCAATTCTTGCTTATCAGTATGATATTGTTTGCAATGGTGTTGAACTTTCATCAGGCGCAGTTCGTAACCACGATATTGATATTATGAAAAAAGCATTTGAAATTGCAGGATATGATGAAGAAGTGCTTAAAGAAAAATTCGGCGCACTTTACACTGCATTCCAATTCGGCGCACCGCCACACGCAGGTATGGCACCTGGTATTGACAGAATGATTATGCTTCTTAGAAATGAAGATAACATCCGAGAAATAATCGCATTCCCAATGGACGGCAAGGCGCAAGACCTTATGTGCGGAGCACCAAACGAAATCACCGAGCAACAGCTTCGTGAAGTACACATTAAGCTTAGAAAGTAACAGAGGATAAAATTATGATTACTAAAGAAGAAGTAATTAAGCTTGCAAACCTTGCAAGGCTTGACTTTTCTGATGATGAGCTTGACAGAATAATCAAAGATATGGGAGATATTATTGCATTTGCCGACACCATTAACAACTCGGTTGAAGGCGACGCAGATAAAATCAGGAACATTGCTTCTTGTGCTACTCCGGCCGAAGAATTCAGGAAAGATGAAGTTAAACCGTCACTTCCAAATGAAAAAATACTTTCAAATGTAAATGCATCAAAAGGATGCTTCTGTGTAAAGGGAGGTATATAAATGAGAGAAATCATTTCACCTTTATCACAAATGCTTAAAAGCGGCGAAATATCATCAGTTGAGCTTACAAATAAATATATTGAAGCAATTGAAAATGATAACCCAAAGTACAATGCCTATGTTTCAACCACATTTGACAAGGCAATTGAAAACGCAAAATTTGCTGATAAACTTATAGCCGAAGGTAAAGCAACAGCACTTACAGGTATTCCGATGACCCTTAAAGATAATATCTGCTCAGACGGTGACCTTACGACCTGCTGTTCAAAAATACTTGAGGGTTTCAGACCGTATTATGATTCAACAGTATGGTCAAAACTCAAGGCACAGGGTGCAGTAATGCTCGGCAAAACCAATATGGATGAATTCGCTATGGGTTCAACAAGCGAAACGAGTGTTTACGGCGCACCTTTAAATCCGAGAAACACAAAGCATGTAACAGGCGGTTCATCAGGCGGTGTTGCATCTGCTGTATGTGCCAACCTTGCAGGTTACGGCTTAGGTTCGGATACAGGCGGTTCTGTTCGCCAGCCGGCATCATTTTGCGGTATAGTCGGCCTTAAGCCTACTTACGGTGCTGTTTCGCGTTACGGTCTTATTGCATACGGTTCATCGCTTGACCAAATCGGTGTACTTGCAAACAGTGTAAAAGACACAGCGACTGTATTTGATGCTATCAGCGGTGTTGATGAACATGACCAAACAAGTGTTGACTATGACTTTGGCAACATAAGCGATTCATTGGGCCAAACTGATGTTAAAGGCCTTAAAATCGGTGTTGCAAAAGAGTATTTTGAGGGTATTAACGAAGAAATTAAAGACGCTATATTCTCTGCAATTAAGGAATATGAGAAAAACGGTGCTGAAATTATAGATATTAAGCTTCCTGTATTACAGCAGGCACTTCCTGTTTACTATATTATTGCCTGCGCAGAAGCTTCATCAAACCTCGGCAGATATGATGGTATCAGATACGGCTATCGCACAGAAAATTTCAATGATGTTGAAGAAATGATACTTAAAACAAGAACCGAAGGTTTCGGTGACGAAGTTAAAAGAAGAATTATGCTTGGCACTTATGTGCTTAGTTCAGGTTACTATGACGCATATTATAAAAAAGCCTGCCTTCTTCGCCAAAATCTTATTTCCGATTTTGATGATATATTCAACACCTGCGATGTGCTTATTGCACCGACTGCTCCTAACACAGCATTTGAACTCGGTTTCAAGGGGGCATCACCTGTTGATATGTATTTATCGGATATTGCCACCGTTCCAATCAACATTACCGGTGTACCTGCTATCAGCGTACCTGTCAAAAATGATAAAAACGGTTTACCTATCGGTATGCAAATCATAGGCAAGAAATTCAGCGAAAAGAAAATTCTTGATGTTGCATACTTTTATGAAAAGCTCAATAAGAGCGAGGTTGAAGATTTTAACGGAGGTGTTACAGTATGAGTTACAAATTAGTTTGCGGTATTGAAACACATATTGAACTTGCAACAAAAACTAAAATCTTCTGTTCCTGCACAACACAATTCGGCGGCGAACCTAATACTCACTGTTGCCCTGTTTGCACAGGTCAGCCGGGCGCACTGCCTGTATTAAACCGTGAAGTTATTGCATTTGCAGTAAGAGCAGGACTTGCGGTTCACTGTAAAATCAACAATAATTCTCATATGGACAGAAAAAACTATGTTTACCCTGACCTTCCTAAAGCTTATCAAATTTCACAGTTTGACGAGCCTGTTTGCGTAGACGGTTATGTTGAACTTGATTCCGGCAAAAAAATCAGAATTGAGCGTATTCATATTGAAGAAGATGCCGGAAAGCTTATTCACGAAGACGGATATACTTATGTTGACTATAACCGCGGCGGTGTTCCGCTTATAGAAATAGTATCAATGGCTGATATTGAAACACCGGAGGAAGCAAAGGAATATGCTGAAAAGTTGCAGCTTATTATGCGAAATGTAGGTGTATCGGACTGTAAAATGCAAGAGGGTTCAATGAGATGCGATGTAAATGTATCTATTCACGAACCGGGAGAGCCTTGGGGTACAAGAACGGAAATCAAAAATATCAACTCACTTTCAAACATTGTCAGAGCAATGGAACTTGAAATGGAAAGGCAAGAGGATATTATTGAATCCGGCGAAAAAGTTATTCAGTCAACAATGCGCTATGATGCAAACAGCGATACTGTATATGTTTTGCGTTCAAAGGAAAATGCAGATGATTACCGCTATTTCCCGGAACCTGATATTCTTCGTTTCTACATTTCACCTGAAAGTGTGGAAGAAATAAGAAAATCTTTGCCGGAACTTCCGGATGCTAAACTCAAAAGATATGTTGAGGATATGAAGCTTCCTGAAAATAACGCAAGGCTTATTTATAAATACAGAAATGTTACAGAATTTTTTGACAGTGCTGTAAAAGAGGGCGCAAGTGCATCAAATGTGCTTAACCTGATTATCGGCACAATTTATGCCACACTTCAAACAGAAGAAGACAAAGAAAACTTTGAAATAAAAACCACCGCAAAGCAAATGGCAGAACTTGTAAAACTCATTGATGATAAAAAAATCAGAGCAAACAAGGCAAAAGAAGTGCTTGCAGAAATGCTTGAAAGCGGCAAGGATGTAAGCGAATACATTAAGGCTGATGACCTTAAGGGCATGAGCGACGATGATCTCAAAGTTCTTTGCCAAGGTGCAATTGACGCTAATCCAAAAGCTGTGGAAGATATTAAAAACGGCAAGGATAAAGCCATCAATGTAATGTTTGGCTATGTTATGAAAAATTCAAAGGGCAAAGCCGATGTAGGCAAAGCATCACAAATCATTAAAGAAATAATTGCAAATATGTAATGAAAAGCAAAACACTCCGTACCGATTAAGGTACGGAGTGTCAGCGTGTAGAAAAAGTCAAATAATAAATTTCTACACGCTGGTAGACTTTGAGAAAGTGAGATAAATTTTGTATTTTGCGAGTGGGAGCTGTTTTATTCTCACTTGCTACGAAACAGTACACCGTACTGTTTCTGCCAAATTCATAAATGAATTTGGAGCCTCGTGTCTCTTGTGCTTTGCACAATTCACTCCCCCGAGCAAAAGACAAAAAGCGCAAAAAAAGGCTTGGACTCGATGTCCAAGCCTTTTTTCACAATCCCTCCGAGTGCAACAAGTTGCACCCACCTTTCTTTACAAGTGAAGCAAAAAAGTTCATTTATTTTGTTCGGCGCGCTTTAGCCGCTTTATCAACAGTCTAACACTCCGTACTGATTTAAGTACGGAGTGTTTTTATTTTGCTTCGTTAATAAGTTTATCAAGCTCGTTTAAAAGGAATTCTTTTGATATTACCTCTGCCGCATCAATGCCGAATTTTCTTGCCGCAATTATATTTTCTTTTCTGTCATCAAAGAAAATCGATTTTGATTTATCAAGCGAATACTTACTGCAAAGTGCTTCATAAATTCTCAAATCGGGCTTTGTAATATTTATCATATAAGATACCATTAAGCCATCAATGTCTTTCATAAAATCGGCATACTGCGTATGCTTTTTAAACAAGCTTTCAGGGTAGTTTGAAAGCAGATAAATATTATAGCCACATTTTTTCAAAGTGTGTACCCTTTCCCACACATCTGCTCGGGCTATATGCATATATTCACCGTGTTCCATAAAAAACGAAATTGCTTTTGCATCATTCGGGTGCTTTTTGCAATAAGCATTTTTTATTTCTTCATCCGTCATAGTAGCCAAGTCAAAAATATGCCACAAATCATCACTGTCATTAAACAGTTCATCGCATACTCTTTTGGCGTCATTTTCGTTCAAGCCATAATCTTGAAGCATTCTTTCAGGGCGATATTCCAAAAGCACATTGCCCACATCAAAAATTATATTTTCATATTTTTTCATTTAATTTATTTCGCTAACATATTTATTTATTTTATCTGCAATAGGCTTTGCGTCTTCGCGCTCAACAGGTAAAAACGGACTTCTCGGCTCACCGCATTCTATTCCAAAGCGAAGAGAAATAACCTGCTTTGCGGCACCGTAAAGAGATTTGCAAGACAGCAAATCAAAAATACATTCGTTAATTTTAAACTGAAGTGCCTTTGCTTTTTCGATTTCATTATTATTAACAAGCCTGTCAAGCTCAACAAAAAGTTCCGGCATACAGCCATATGTTCCGCCGATACCTGCATTTGCACCCATAAGCCTGCCGCCTACAAACTGCTCATCGGAACCGTTAAAAATAATAAAATCATCATTTTTGACTGCACTTCTGTATCTTTCCATAAGAAAAACGGGTTCAGCAGAATTTTTAACACCGATTACTTTCGGATTTTTTGCCATTTCGGCAAGAAGCTCGGGTGAAAGATTAAAACCGGTAAGCTGTGGAATATTATAAATAATAAAAGGAAGTGAAGTTGACTCAATAATCGAATTCCAATGAAGCTTTACACTTTCCTCGCTTAAATGATAATAAACGCAAGGAACAGCGGAAATTGCGTCAACACCGAGGCTTTCGCAGTCTTTGGCAAGTTCAATACTCTCTTTAGTTGATGCACAGCCGATATGAACTATTACCGTAAAATCATCACCTGCTGCTTCTTTTACAGCTTTTGCGACCTGCTTTCTTTCCTCGGTTGAAAGAAGAAAGCCCTCACCCGTTGAACCGCAAGCGTAAACACCTTTTACACCAAGTGATTTATATACTCTTACAAGTGCTTTGATTTTTTCAACATCTATATTGTCATTTTCATCATAAATTGCGTTTAAAGCACAAAACACACCTTTAAATTTATCTAAATTCATTTTAATAACCTCAATACTTATATTTTTATAAAAGAACTTCCGCAAAATGCTTTGTAATATCTCTCGGACGGGTGATTGCAGTGCCTACTACCGCCGAATGAACACCAATATCAATTGCTTTTTTTAACTGCTCCGGTACCCATATGCCACCCTCGGCAATAACAGGAGTGTGAAGTTCGGATACATACCTTTGCATTAAATTAAAATCAGGAAGCGGCGTGCCCTTTGTGTAAGGTGTATATCCTGCCATAGTTGTACCGATAAGATCAAAACCGAGTTCTTCAGCTTTTTTACCCTCATCAAAACAGCTTGTGTCCGCCATAAAAAGCTGATTAGGATATTTTTCTCTCACTTTTGTAAAGAAAGCTTCAAGTGTTTCACCGTTAGGTCTTAATCTGTTCGTAGCGTCAATGGCAATGATTTCGCACCCTGTTTCCACAAGTGCATCCACCCCTTTCATTGTAGGAGTGATATAAACATCACTGTCATCATATTCCTGCTTAATTATACCTATAAGCGGCAAATCAACTTTTTCCTTAATTGCTTTAATATCGACAACTGTATTTGCCCTGATACCTACTGCACCGCCAAGCTTTGCCGCCAAGGCCATTTTGGACATAATATAGCTGTCATAAAGCGGCTCGCTTGCAAGTGCCTGGCAAGATACTATAAGCCCACCTTTAATTTTATCAAGTATTTCTTTATTGGTCATATTCCCACTCTTTCCCTTATTTTATTTGATTATATCACCGTAAAACTACAAAATCAAGAAAAGGAGCGACAAAAGCCGCTCCTAAAAATTATTTGCTCCAATTTAATGCTTTGATTGAAAAGCCGAGTGTTGAATCAAGCTTATTCTTTTGTATTACAGCTTCAACCCGCTTTACATCGCCTGCACCCGATACCTTGCCTGTTACTTTATAAAAGTTGTTGTCGCCAAGGTCTTCAATCTTGGTGATTTTAACTGTTTGCTTCTTTTTTGGATATTCTTTTACGGTAAATGTATCATTCTTTTTGTTATACTTAATAGGCACATTTGAAAACTTTTCTACTTGAGTTTTGAAATTAACAACTGTTTGCCCATAAAATTTGAAAAGGTTTAATACAACCGGGCTTGATGGGTATGTATCTGCAGTACCACCGTCGTGCTGTGCCATCCATACTGCTGTGTATGCGGCAATTTTAATAGGTACACCGTCCGAATTTTCATAATTTTCAAGATAAAGATATGGCACTTCAAGCATATTAGCTACTATTTGCATATCACTTTTTGAAAAGTTAACTTCTTTACCGGTTGCAGAAATTTTAGGTACGGTTTCACTTTTATCAAATTTAGTGGTATCTGCTGTTTTTGTAAGTTCCGCTTTTTTGTTTGTAGTGCCTGTCAGCTTAGGTGCTTTGGTTGTATTGCCGGTAGTGAACTTTTTGGTTGAGGTCTTTTTGGCTGTGGTTGCAACTGTGCTTTCAATTTTCGCCGTTACAGGCTTACCGCTTTTTTTAGTAACGGCGTTACCATTTTTATCAATCTTCTGGGCATATGTTTTGCCCTTTTTATCTTTTTTGTATACAACAGCCACATCTGTTGTAACCTTATTGCCCTTTTTGTCCGTAACAGCTTTGCCGCGGTCATTCGTAACAGTTTCTGTTTCAACTCCGTATTCATCACCGCTGTTATCAAGGTCACTCGCCTGCGCAGTTGATTTAGGTGCAGTTGTAGGTTCGCCGTCATCATCATTTTTAGAACAAGCAACTAAAGTAAATGTTAAAATCATTATAACGCAAAGTGACAAAGCAAAAGCTTTTTTCATATTATAACATCCCCTAATAATAACACAAAATTATATTTTATATTATATATATACATACTTTATTTGTAAATATATTTTAGTAAAAATGAACAGATTTTTAACTCATTATTCACACTATTTACATAATTAAACTTTAGTGATAATATGTTTATTAACTGAAAATAATAACATATAAATGGTGATTAACTTGAAAAATTCGACTAAGCTTGCAGTATGCTCGCTTTCAACCGCACTCGGTGTGCTAATGCTGTTTTTAGGCGGGATAACAATGGTGTTAGCCTATGCCGCGCCGATGTTTTTAGGGATTATAATGATTATGTTAAGGCGCACTTTCGGTACAAAAAGCGCGTGGATAACTTTTATAGCAACAAGCCTTTTATCCTTTATTTTGGTTACGGATAAGGAATGTATGATGATGTATGTAATCTTTTTCGGCTACTACCCTATCGTGCGTGAATATTTCACTAAAATAAAAAATAAAGCATTTCGCATAATTACAAAGCTTACATTTTTTAATATTATGATGATTTTGTGCCAAGTGATTTTAATCAAAATTTTCGGCATTCCGTTTTTGGAAGACGGGCAGGGCAAATCTTTTATAATTGTATTTGCATTACTTATGAACCTATTGTTTTTAGTATACGAGCTGATGATTGAAAAAGTTACACTTCTCTATATTTATAAGCTTGAAAAAAGAATCAAAAAGATTTTTAAATAGATAAGAAGGCAGACTTCGAGAAAATGAGATAAATTTTGTATTTTGTGAGTGGGAGCTGTTTTATTCTCACTTGCTACGAAACAGTACACTGTACTGTTTCTGCCAAATTCATAAATGAATTTGGAGCCTCGTGTCTCTTGTGCTTTGCACAATTCACTCCCCCGAACAAAAGACAAAAAGCGCCAAAAAGAGCTTGGACTCGATGTCCAAGCTCTTTTTCATAATCCCTCCGAGTGCAACAAGTTGCACCCACCGTCTCACCTGTCGGTTCGGTCGGTGCTTCTGCACTTTGTGCAGAGGTCTCCACCGGAGACCCGCACCCTTTGCAAGGGAGGCAAAAAGGTTAATTTAATTTCGGGGTCCTCGAAAAGCGTGAGCTTTTTGGGGAGAGGAGAAATGAATGAAGTGTTTATTATAAATTTTGTAAAATTTATTCAAACACGGAATTTCTTTAGACGAGGCGCGCTTTAGCCACTTTATCGACAGTCTGAAATCAGCGACGAGGCGGTGGCAAATCATCAGGCCCTTTATGAGCATCACGCCTTGCCTGGCGTCTTTTTTCTATTTTTTTCTTTTTATTAAGGCTTTTAAAGAAAACATAAACATAAAGTAAAAATGCAAGTACAACAATTGCGACAATGACCTTAACAACCGTTAAGCCGAAAAACGCTTTGATTGCATTTATCATTTTAAGAAATGTTGAAAGCTCAACTGTTTTTCCGGCAACAAGCTGAACGCTTGCAATAACTTCATCACCGTAAATTATATTTGCATTGCATACTTTTTGCCCTTTTGTAACCGGTGCTTGCAGTGATGTTGGCTTTTCGGGAATTTCAACAATAACCGCAGATTTATCAAGCCCAACCGGCACAATAACATTGGTATCTTTTTCGCAAACAAGCTGAACCGTATCGGCATCTTTACCGTTTTCAACCGGAACTTCACCCAAAACTTCATCCTTACTTACGATAGTTGTATACTTCAAGCCGTCAAACGCCCATTCAAAAAGCGACTTGGCATCTACAAATGAGCATTTGGTTAAATAGCTTTGATTTTTGATTTTTTGCTGTGGCGACTTCATTACTATTGCAAGATAGTTATATCCGTCTTTTGAGGCTTTTGTAATCACATTATATTCTGCCTGCTCGGTTGAACCTGTTTTAATACCCTGTGCATACTCATAATAATAAGTCACATAACCCGGGTGAAGCATTAAATTTGTATGCGGCAAAGTATATCCTTTATATTCATACTCGGTAGTAGTAGAATATTTTACAAAATCTGCATTTTTAAGCGCTTCAAGTGTGATTTTTGACATATCACGCGCAGTAGTATAATGGTTATCATCGTGCAAGCCTGACGGATTTGTGAAATTAGTATCCGTACAGCCGACTTTTTTAACCCAGTCATTCATCATTTTAACAAAATTATCTTTTGTGCCGCCCACAAATTCAGCAAGCACTTCGCAGGCATCGCAAGCAGAGTGAACCATAGTGAGATACAAAAGTGTATCAACACTCAACTCTTCCCCTACATTTATGCCGGCAACCTGTGCGCCCGTACCTGCCGATGCATCAAAAGCCGCCTGGCTCATTTTTGTTTTAACGCTTAAATCCTTAACATTTTCAAGTGTAACCATTGCAGTTACAATTTTGGTTAATGATGCAGGATAAAGGCGTTCATCAATATTTTTTTGCGCCACTACGGGATATGAATCATCATCAAGATTTATGAGCATATATGCTTCGGCATAAATCTTTCTGTCCGGCTTATATGTTGCGCCTTGGCTCGAAAGAGGCAAAGCTAAAAATGAAGTTATCAGTATTATAAACGATAAAAATACACAAAGTGTTCTTTTCATAGACTTGACACCTTTTGAAATAAATTATATTATATTACATAGTTTAACATTTTTTTGACAGTTTTTAAAGTCTAATTTTAATTTTTTTTGGAGAAAACTATGATATATATTACCGGCGACACTCACGGCGACATTTCGTGTTTTAAAAACCCTAAATTAAATAAGCTTGGTGAAAAAGATATTCTTATTGTTTGCGGTGATTTCGGCTTTATTTGGAATCCTCACGATAAAAATGAAAGAAAAAATCTTGAATACCTGAAAAAAAGAAAATACACAATATGTTTTGTTGACGGCGCTCACGAAAATTTTGATATTTTAAATTCGTACAAGCCATACAGATGGAAAGGCGGAAACACCCACAAAATTGCCGATAATATTTACCACCTTATGCGCGGTGAAATTTTCACATTTGAAGGCAAAAGCTTTTTTGTTATGGGCGGCGGCGAAAGTGATGACGCTTATATGCGTGAAGAAAATGTCAGCTGGTGGGAAAGTGAACTTCCTACCGCCGAAGATATGCGAAACGGTGTAAGAAACATAAAAGATACGGAAAAAAACATCAATTACATTCTTACTTACGAACCGCCGACTGTTGCGAAAGATATTTTAAAGCAAAGAACAAACCAAAACATCATCATTTCTCCGCTTAATACTTATCTCCAGGAATTGATGGAAAATGTGCAATATATGCACTGGTACTTCGGTTCACTTCACCTTGATTTGAACATCAGTAAAAAAATGACTGCTGTATTTAATGAAATAATACAAGTAGGTTGATACAAAACAATCCTAAAACACAGGGCAGGTACTTTTGTACCTGCCCTGTGTTTTAGGAAAAAATGAAAGAAGAAAAAAGGTTTTTATTCGTCTTTCGACTCGTTAATTACTTTTTGAGCTATATGTTCCGGCACTCTTTCATACCTTGCAAATTCGGTTGTGAAAGAGCCTCTGCCCTGGGTAATTTGGCGCATGGATGTTGAAAAGCTACTCATTTCACCCTCCGGCACTTCGGCGATAATTTCCTGATTACCGTCACCCACCGGTGACATACCCAAAACTCTGCCGCGCCTGCGGTTAATATCGCCTATAATATCACCCATTGCATCATCATTTACCGTTGCACGCAAAGTAACAATAGGTTCAAGAAGAACCGGGCAGGCATTTGCCACACCCTCTTTAAATGCAATAGTTGCCGCCATTTTAAAACTCATTTCGCTTGAATCAACCGGGTGGTATGAACCGTCGTAAAGCGTTGCTTTAATACCAACCATCGGGAAGCCTGCAAGTATGCCTTTTTCCATACATTCATTAAGCCCCTTTTCAACTGCCGGGAAGAAGTTTTTAGGTACTGCACCGCCGACAATTCTTTCGGCAAAAATAAGCTTTTCGGTATCATAAGGTTCAAATTCAATAAACACATCACCAAATTGGCCATGGCCGCCGCTTTGCTTTTTATGCCTGCCTTGAGCAGAAACCTTTTTAGTAATTGTTTCCCTATAAGCAACTTTAGGTGCATCAAGCTTTGCTTCAACACCGAATTTATCCTTAAGCCTTGAAACAGCAACATCAACCTGTTGCTCACCCACACCTGATAAAATCATTTGATGTGTTTCAATATTATTTGTAAGTGAAAGCGACGGATCTTCTTCACAAAGTCTTAAAATTCCTGAAGAAATCTTTTCCTCATCACCCTTTTTTACAGATGAGATTGCAACTTTATATGAGGCAACAGGCACATTAACTGTATCAAGCTTAACTATATTTGAAGATGAACAAAGAGTATCGCCCGTTGAAAAACCTGAAAGCTTGGTTACAGCACCAATATCACCTGCCGTAAGTTCGCCTACATCAGTTTGTTTAGCACCAAACAGCTTTACAATCTTGCCCATTCTTTCTTCCTTGCCTGTATTAGCATTAAATGCAGGTGTGGAAGAATTAAATTTACCGCTTACAACCTTAAAATATGAAAGCTTGCCGATAAATGGATCAGCCACGGTTTTAAAACAAATTGCAGCAAGCGGGCCGTTTTCATCAGCAGTGAGTTCAACTGGCTCACCGTCAGAATCAATTGCATATTCACTTTTAGGGCCCGGGCAAACATCAGCGATAAAATCAAGAAGCATATCGCACGCAATACCGGTGATACCCGAAAGTGCAAATACAGGAATAATAGAACCGTCAGCCACACCAAGCTTTAAACCTTTGATTTTTTCTTCAGTGCTTAATTCTTCACCATCAAAATACTTTTCCATAAGTTCTTCATCAGTTGAAGCAACAGCCTCGGCAAAAACAGCCTTAATAGCTTCAAAACGAGGTTCATCATCATGTGTCAGCGAAGATTCTTTCCTTTTAACTCCGTCATATTCATAAGCTTTATCGTCAATCATATTATAATAAGCAACAACTTTGCCGCTTGAAATAACAGGCACTACCACAGGGCAAACCTGCGCGCCGAATTTGGCAACAATACCGTTAAAGCTCTTATAAAAATCTGCCCTTTCATCTTCCATTTTAGTTGTTACAAAAATTCGTGAAAGGCCGTGAGAACCGGCACTCTTAAATGCTTTTTCAGCACCGACTGCAAGGCCGGAGCGTGCAGAAACAACGATAACGGCAGTGTCACCTGCTCTCATACCCTCATTGCTGCCCATAGCAAAGTCAAAAAGACCCGGGGTATCAATAAGGTTAATATTTTTACCCTTATATTCAAAGGAAGCAACAGCACTGTTAATGCTGATTTTCCTCTTTTTCTCCTCACTGTCAAAGTCCAAAACAGTATTACCGTCACCGGTTTTGCCGATTCTTTCAGTAGTACCGGCAACATTAAGCAAAGCCTCGCAAAGAGTTGTTTTACCCTTGGATGCGTGGCCTGCAAAAACAACATTTCTTATATCTTTTGCTTGAATACCCATAAAAGTTACCTCTTATTTTTAATCTTTGTGCATATTGTATAATATTTTTCAACATTAGTCAATAGTATAAGGATATTTTTAACAGTTTTTATGTAATTCCATCCATATGCTTACAAAAATATATATGCACGCGGTTTTATATAAATCATTAAAATATAAAATAAGCAAAAGAAAAAGGCACTCCATAACGGAATGCCTTCTTCTTTTTAAGGGGTAAAATTTATGTGAAAACGTAATTGGTATATATAAAAAGGTTGAGAAAAATATTTTCTACAACCTTGTTGACTCTGATAACACTTCAGCCGTGGTTGAATCGTTATTAAACTTTGTTCTTTCAGTATGATTTGGTACAGAATTCTTAACCATTGCACCTTTTAGCATAAAGAATGCAACATTTTTGCTGATTTTCTCATAATCAACATTGAATATCTTTGCCGAAACATACTTATTAAATACATTGATGAGCGGCCCCATACAAAAAGCTGTAATTATCGTGCCTAAGCCGATATTTTTAACCTTTGAAATGTCACCTTCAAATATTGCCGATACACCGCCGCTTACTATCAAACCGACTAGCACTACGGTTACATCAGTTGCAACCCTCATCCATTTATATTGAAACTTTGTTGACCGTGCAAGCATAAAACTTAAAGCATCATAAGGGCCAACGCCGACATTTGCTGTAAAGAATAATGAACAAGCAAAGCAAAGAGTAACTATACCTGCTAAGAGAAGGGGTACTCTCAGCGCTAAGGTATAATGCTCATTTACCATCGGAGCGAATAGATTTTGGAAAAATTCACAAGAATAACCGCAACCTACCATATTAAATATCGTTCCGACACCTACCAATCCTCTGTGTGCTACAATAACGACAAACGCTAAAATAACAAGATTGATAATCAATTGATATGTACCAAAGCCCATACCAATGGTGCTTGCTACATTCATATTCATTGAAGTGAAAGGGTCAACACCGAAACCCGAAAGCGAAAACAGCGAAATTCCAAAACCCATTACGATGATACTGATAAGGGAGAGAACTACTCGCTTGACCATATGGTGCTGAGCGAACATATCTTTAATGTATCCGTATGCCTCGTCTTGAAATTTTTTCATCTGCCTATTTGCACCTCGTGCGTTTCTTTGTTTGCCTCTCAACGCCTACATTATAGCCCCTTAAAATGAAAAATCAAGACCTTTTTTCGAGTTTCTACCTATGTAACACATTGTACAAAGTCAAGCTGTATTTTTTGTACAATATGCACAACACTTTATTCCATTTGTTTCCCCAAAAATGCGGCCGCAACCTGCACAAGTTTAATATCCGTTTCGCTTGGAAGTGTATGGTTTTCGTCTTCAATCATACAAACCGCACCCGAAACATCCCCACCGTATATAATAGGATAAACAATATTTGCCTTTCTGTCATATCCCTCAATAGCACTTACAGACGGGATTTTATCATTAGTAATATGAATTGCCCTGTTTTCCATAAGCTCTTCAAGATTCTTTGTAACTCTTCGCTCAAGAATTTCCCTCTTGCTGATTCCGGAAGCTGCAACAACATGGTCATTATCCATAATCGCAATGGGAAGCCCGCCGTTTTTATGCAGCACTTCAGCATATTGGCTTGCAAAATTTGACAACTCACCAATAGGCGAATATTTTTTAAAAATAACTTCTCCCTCGGCATCGGTAAAAATTTCTAACGGGTCACCCTCTTTAATTCTAAATGAACGGCGGATTTCTTTTGGAATAACAATTCTGCCTAAATCATCAATTCTTCTGACTATACCGGTTGCTTTCATATTCATTCTCCTAATAAATAATGTTATTATTTCTGTTATATTTTGCACATTTAAAAAAAATATATTCTAAATAAATCGACAAAAAAGCAAATTGCCAAGGTAATTACCTTGGCAATTTGCTTTTTTATCACGCATATTTTTGGTTATCATCAGTATTATGCATAGCAATTTTTTCTCCATTTGGGCTTAAAATTCTTTTGTTATAAAATTCGCTTTTCTTTGCAAGTTCTTTATTTACATAATCATAGCCAAACTCTTCAAAAACAGTCGGCTCATTTGAAAACAGATCAGTTCCGAGACCGAGTCTGTTTCCTTCAATTTTTACCCCCATTGCAGCCAAAACCGTTGGATACATATCATAATTTGACCAAGTTCGATTTTTCAAGCAATCCTTTGAATATTTCAAATCAGGCGAAGGGTTTAATATCAAGTTATATTGTGTACGATTACCGTTTTTATTTTTGAAAAAATCCGAACACATACTCAAATGATCGCCTATTATAACAATTGTTGTATTTTCATAAAACGGTTGTTGCTTTATCCACTCAATAAATTTATAAGTTTCATTTTGACTATAATAAATTGCATTTGCATATTGATTGTTGAATTTATTTTTTATTTTAGGACTTACATAACCCGGTGTATGAGTATCAGCTGTTTCAAAAGTCATATTAAACGGCTTTCCGGTTTTATAAAGTCTTGTTATTTCATCTTTTGCAAACTGGTATAATTTATCGTCTTCATAACCCCAAAATTGTTTATAATTTTTAGGAAGTAATCCGTTTTTTATAGCATAATTATAATCCATCACTTTGTAATTACCGTGATTTTCAAAAAGATATGACAAGCCACCGAATCTCGCATCGGCACCAATCATAACTGTTTGCTCATATCCTTCGCTGTTCAAAACATCGCCAAAAGTCCAAGCTCCCGGTAAAAAGTTACCGGATGAACCATATGAGTTTCCGTTTCCGGGCACTTTCATCGGCAAGCCGGTCATTTGATTCGTCATAGATGCAAGAGACCATTGAGAACCGACAGGCATCTTGGGTCCGCCAAATTCATTATTGCTGTCAGAAAAAGTAATACCATCTTGAGATAATTTCGTAAGTTTTGGAATTAAATTTACATCTTCCATTCCACCTAAATCTTTAGACATATAAGAGTTTTCCATAGATTCAAGGTAAATATAAATAACATTTCTCTTTTTTTCAGGAAAAATCAATTTTGTTTCTTTTGGATCGACATAGTTTTCTTCAATAAAACTTGATTTAACAAAATATGCCTTATATAAATCAACCAACTTGAAATCAACAATCCCGTAGATCAAGCCGCCAAAAAACACAGATAAACTTAAAATTACAGAGAATACTCGCCTTATTTTTTCATTATAAATAACAGCATCATAGTTTTTAATTTTTAAAACAATTTTATATTTGAGAAATACAAATATAGTAAACAAACCTGTTATTATTACACAAGGCAAGAACGCTTTGGTTAAAGCACTTATATAAATACCGCTGTCTGTACCCTGCGTTGGGGAGGTAAGATTTATAATCATTTGATCCGCAGCAACATGGCCATATGTAAAATTACTCCATTGTGTAAAAATAAAAAACATTACTCCAAGCATAAAAGTTATACATAAAACAATCTTTTTTGCTTTTGTTCTTTGCTTATTTTCTGCTTTTTCCTTTGTCACTGATATTTTCATAACGTTTCCTCAAATGAATATATATTCAACTTTGCAGCTCGAAATAAACATTATACTATGATTTTGCATCGGTATATTCTTTTTCAATCCACGCCATTAGAAGTTTAACAATTTTTTCCTGCTGGGTTTTAGTAAGAGCCTTGCCTTGCGGCACTTTATACCACTTTTCAAGACAAGAGCGGCAACAGCAAGCGCACGCATGCTGTGCAATAAACACCGGATGATTTTTCATCGGTGTTTGCTTTCCGTCATTTTTAGGATAAGCCGGCGCAAGCTTTTCACTGATAAAATCTTCTGCGTGTGATTTTATTGTATCCATTCCCTTCTCATCTATATAAGCAATATCCTTTGCTTTTAGATGAAAAGAGGAACGAAATTTTGATTTATACAATTTTTTGAGTGCGTTATCAATTGTTTGCATAAAAATTACATAGTAAGTTCAAGTGATTTTGACTCAACTTCAGCAACAATCTTTTCAACAAATTCATCAAGAGCCATAGCACCCTTATCCCCGCCTGAACGGGTACGAAGCGATACAGTATTATTTTCAATATCCTTATCGCCTGCAAGGAGCATATAAGGCACTTTTTCAAGCTGGGCAGAACGAATTTTAAATCCGATTTTTTCGCTTCTGTCATCAACTTCACAGCGAATACCCTTTGCTTCAAGTGCTTTTTTAGCTTCAAGAAGATAATCAAGGTGGCGGTCTGCAATAGGAAGAAGCTTAACCTGAACCGGAGCAAGCCAAGTAGGGAATGCGCCTGCATATTTTTCAATAAGCAATGCAAGTGTACGCTCATAACAGCCGATTGAAGTTCTGTGGATGATATAAGGATTTTTCTTAATTCCGTCCTTATCAACATATTCCATACCGAATTTTTCAGCAAGCATTTGGTCAATTTGAATAGTTACAAGTGTATCTTCCTTACCAAATACATTTTTAATTTGAATATCAAGCTTAGGGCCATAGAACGCAGCTTCGCCGACACCGACTTTATAATCAATATTAAGGTCGTCAAGAATAGTTTTCATAACTCCCTGGGCTTCATTCCACTGTTCTTCAGTGCCGATATATTTTTCACGATCATTAGGGTCCCATAAAGAAAAACGATATGTTAAATCTTCTTTAAGACCTATTGTTTCCATCATATAATTAGTTAATTCAAGGCAAGCCTTAAACTCATCTTCAAGCTGGTCCGGGCGGCACATAAGGTGGCCTTCGCTGATTGTAAACTGGCGAACACGAATAAGGCCGTGCATTTCGCCTGAAGCTTCATTACGGAAAAGAGTTGATGTTTCGTCATATCTGAGCGGCAAATCACGATATGAACGGGGTCTGTTAAGATATGCTTGGTATTGGAACGGACAAGTCATAGGGCGAAGTGCAAAAACTTCTTTATCCTTTTCTTCATCACCCATTACAAACATACCGTCTTTATAATGGTCCCAGTGACCTGAAATTTTGTATAAATCACTTTTTGCCATAAGAGGTGTTTTAGTAAGCTGCCAACCTCTCTTTGCTTCCTCATCTTCAACCCAGCGTTGTAAAGTCTGAATAATTTTAGTACCCTTTGGTAAAAGGATAGGCAAGCCCTGACCGATATAATCAACAGTAGTAAAGAGTTCAAGTTCACGGCCGAGTTTATTATGGTCACGCTTCTTTGCCTCTTCTAATGCATTGATGTAATCTTCAAGCATAGAAGCTTTAGGAAATGCGATACCGTAAACACGGCAAAGCATCTTATTTTTTTCGTCTCCGCGCCAATAAGCACCTGTGCAGTTAGTAAGTTTAAATGCCTTAATAACTTTCATTTCAGGAATGTGAGGGCCTGCGCAAAGCTCTGTAAATTCGCCCTGTTTATAAAAGCTGATTGGCTCGCCTTTTTCTGAATGTTCCTTAATAAGTTCAATTTTGTATGGCTCGCCCTTTTCTTCCATTAGCTTAATTGCTTCATCGGCAGGAAGTTCAAATCTTTCAATAGGATAATTTTCCTTAATAATAACTTTCATTTCCTTTTCTATTTTATCAAGGTCATCCTGTGTGAAATGTGTATCAACATCAAAATCATAATAAAAACCGTTTTCAATAGCCGGGCCGATAGTAAGTTTTGCGTTTGGATAAAGCCTTTTAACAGCTTGTGCCATTACATGAGATGCAGTGTGGTTAAACGCCTTTTTACCGTCTTCATCATCAAATGTAAGTACTTCAAAATCGCAATCGCTTTCAACAACGGTGCGCAAATCTGCAATTTTACCGTTTATACTGACGCAGCAAGCGTTTCTGTAAAGTCCCATTGAAATATCTTTTGTAATTTCAGCTGCGGTTACAGGTGCGCTATACTCCTTAACCGAACCGTCTTTCAACTTAATAATCATAGTTATTTCCCTCCTAAAAAAAAATTCACCCTGAAATAAATCAGGGTGAATAAAATCCACTGTTCCACCTGAATTGCACATAAACATAAAACAAAGTATGAAATATGTGCCACTCGTTTACTCTGTAACGGGAGAACCCGACCTGTATTAAAGGCACTCAAAGGTGGTAATTTACTTGGCTTTTGCATACTTGCACCCACCGTATACTCTCTGAAAAAAGCTTGAAGCAAATCATATCCTTATCATTGATTTGAGATTATTTTAACACCAAAAAAAATCATTGTCAACACATATTTTTGCCAAATACCGTTTAAATACTCACTTTGTATTAACTTCAATAATTCTTACCGCAAACAATATGCACATCAACTGCTTAAAAAAACTTGACATATACAACATATAGGTGTATATTATTAGATAAGTTTTACATATTGTTATGAAATTTTGTATGACTTTTAGTAAAATTTGCATTATAAACTGTACCTTTTCTGATGGTAAAATTTCGAGATTTAGAAACTTAAGAAATTAAAATTTATGAAGAAGGAGGTGCTGTTTGATAATGAGTAGTATAATTGTGCCGATTATAGTCGGCGTTTTATGTGCAATAATTTTTGGTGTTTTGGGCTTTGTTCTCGGCGGTGAACATCGCAGAAAAACAAGCGAAAAAGAAATAGGCTCTGCAACCCAGCAGGCAACCAAAATTATAAATAATGCTTTAACCGAAGCTGAAGCTACAAAAAAAGCAAGGCTTATTGAAGCAAAGGATGAAATACACAAGCTTCGCCACGATGCAGATAAAGAAATTCGTGAAAGAAGAAGTGAAGTTCAAAAGCAGGAAAACCGTCTAAATCAAAGAGAAGAATATCTTGATAAAAGAGCGGATTCCCTTGAAAAGAAAAATGAAAATATCGGCGTTAAGCAAAAACAGCTTGACGACAAGCTACTCGAAATCGACGGCATCAAGAAAAGCCAGTTTGATATGCTTGAACGCATTTCAGGTCTTACTCAAGAGCAGGCTAAGGACCAACTCCTTGCCAATCTTAACGAAGAGCTTGATACTGAAAAAAGCAAGCGTATTCTTGAAAACGAACAGATGATTAAAGACCAAAGCGAAGTTTTGGCAAAAGAAATCATCTCAACAGCAATTCAGCGTTGTGCGGCAGACCACACAGCCGAAACCACAGTAAGCGTTGTTGCTCTTCCTAATGATGAAATGAAGGGCAGAATTATCGGCAGAGAGGGTAGAAATATCCGTTCTATCGAAACAATTACAGGTGTTGAACTCATTATTGATGACACACCGGAAGCAATTACAATCAGTTCGTTTGACCCTGTCAGACGCGAAATTGCAAGGCTTACACTTGAGCATCTTATTCAAGACGGAAGAATTCATCCGACTAAAATTGAAGAATGCTTTGAAAAAGCTACCCGTGAGGTTAACAACACTATTAAAACAGAGGGTGAAAAAGCTGTTCTTTCAGCCAATTGCGGTCAAATCCACCCTGAACTTGTTAAGCTTTTAGGTAAGCTTAAATACCGTACTTCTTATGGCCAAAGCGTACTTAAACATTCACTTGAAGTATCATACATTGCAGGTCTTATGGCAGCCGAAATCGGTGCAGATGAAAAGCAGGCAAGAAGGGCCGGACTTTTGCACGATATAGGCAAAGCACTTGACCATGAAATGGAAGGTTCTCACATTGCATTAGGTGTGGAATGGGCTAAAAAATACAAAGAAAGTGATGCGATTGTTCACGCTATTGCCGCTCACCACGGTGAAATTGAATGTAAAACCGTTGTTGCCTGCCTTGTTCAAGCTGCCGATGCAGTAAGTGCAGCAAGACCGGGTGCAAGAAGAGAAAATATTGAAAATTACATCAAGCGATTAGAACAGCTTGAAGAGATTTCCACAAGCTTTGACGGTGTTGAAAGAGCATATGCCATTCAGGCAGGCCGTGAAGTAAGGGTTATGGTTAAGCCGGATGTAATAAACGACGAAAGAATGCCATACATTGCTCACGAAATCGCCAAAAAGATTGAAAGCGAAATGGAATATCCGGGTCAGATTAAGGTTAATATTATCAGAGAATCACGCGCTTCGGATATAGCAAAATAAAATTATTTGAAGCCGGCTTTTCGTCGGCTTCATTTTTTATCATTTATCGACAAAAAAGACTGTTTTTTTCAAAGGAGAAAAGTTATGATTAAGCATATAGTATGTTTCAAACTCAAAGACAACAGTTTGGAAGAATGCGAAAAGGCAAGGGACATTTTGAAATCTATGGAGGGTAATGTTCCCCTTCTGCGTGGAATTGAAGTCGGCGTTGATCTTCTTCATTCACAAAGGTCTTATGATGTTATTTTGCAGGTAAAGCTTGATGATACAAAAGCACTTGAAGAATATCAAAATGATGAATACCATTGTTCTGTTGTAAAAAAACATATGCATCAGGTAGCCCAAAGCAGTATTGCTATTGACTACGAGATCTAACCTATTTTCAAATTTCAAAAACGGCCTTGTTCACATAAAGCAAGGTCGTTTTTTTGTTATTATATATAAAAATAGCATCTTTTTTTTGTCGAGTATTTAGTTTGACATTGATATTATATATTGCTATAATATATAATATATTTAATTATAATTATAGGACTATTTAGCGGAGGTACCTATGGAAGAAAACAGAGAAATAGAAATTGATTTAAGAAAAATTTTCATAATGCTGAAAAAGAAAGTGGCAATAATTCTTGTTATTGCATTTATCGGTGCAGCACTTGCAGGCTGCATTACTAACTTTTTTATTAAACCTAAATACACATCAGGCGTCAGCTTTTATGTTAATAACAACAACGATAACCTTATAGGTTCATCAGGTACAATTTCATCAAGTGACCTTGATGCATCCGAAAAACTTGTAAATACATATATGTTTGTTGTAAAAAGCCGCACCTTCCGTGACAAAATTGCAGACAAGCTTTCAAGCGAGGTAACATCATCACAGCTTAAAAGTATGATATCTTGCTCGCAGGTTGAATCAACACTTATCTTTCAGGTTAATGTTACAAGCACAAGCCCGCAACTTGCCTCAGATGTTGCAAACACAATTGCAGAGCTTGCGCCTGACGAAATTGTAAGGGTTCTTAAAGTCGGCGGGGTTGAAGTTGTCGACTATGCTTCAGTTCCTACCAGCCCGTCATCCCCTAACCTTGCAAAGAACATTTTAATAGGCTTTGCCGTAGCCTTTGCGCTTGCATTCATCATCTTCTTCACAAAAGAATTATTCGACACAAGAATTACACGCGAAACCGATTTAACAAAAGACTTTGATATTCCCGTGCTCGGTACAGTTCCTCGACTTTTACCTGTTGAGGCCAAGAAAGAATCAATAAACGGTGCTACTATGGAGCAAATCGCAAAGCAAATTGATTCAGCAAAGAAAGGAGAGTAACTGCAATGGCATTAGTTAACAGAAATAAAAAGAAAAAAGAAAGCACTGTTCATTTTTCAAAAGAGGACCAAAGAAAAATTCTTTGTGCAGATTCCCCTTTCGTAGTTAAAGAAGCTTATAGTTCAATTCGTACCAACCTTCTCTTTTCGCAAAAAGGTGAAGATTGCCCTATATTCGTTGTTACAAGCCCTACTGCAAATAACGGTAAATCAATCAACAGCGTAAATATGGCTATTTCGTTTGCACAAATGGGCAAAAAAACACTTCTTATTGACGGAGATATGAGAAATCCGACTTTACACAGATTATTTTCAATTCCTGTTAAAAACGGACTTTCGGAAATTTTAGCCGGTCTTACAGACAGCATTACCGTATCTAAAACAGATGTTGAAAATCTTTCAATTCTTACTGCCGGTAAAATTCCGCCAAACCCTTCCGAACTTTTATCTAACGAAAGAACGGATAAGCTTTTGTCCTTTGTAAAACAGCATTATGACTGTGTATTTATTGATACACCGCCTGTTAACCTTGTAACCGACCCTACTGCTTTTGCAACAAAAAGCACCGGCTACATTATGATTATCAAAGCAGGAATTACAGATACACCAAATACCAAAAAAGCTGTTGAAACATTAACATCGCTTGGTGCTAATATTGTAGGTTTTGTATTAAACGATGTTGTTGAATCCGGCGCAATGAAATATTACAGCTACGGTAAATACAGAGGATATAGATACAAATCAAAATACGGTTATAATTACAACTACAATTACAAATACCGCTAAATAAAACAAGTCAGGACGATTTCAATGAATCAGCAAAAACGCTTTCAAAGCAATACAGAATTCATTATAAATTTAATATCGCTGTTTTTGGCACATACTTTATCAATCGTAATTTTCGGCGTGATTATCAAAAGAATTACACCGTATCCGAAAAACGATACGATTGAATACATATTTGTTTTGCTGATTAGTGCAATCATAGTATTTCTTTACTTTTCAGTTCGAATTAACTTTACCAAGCGTGACCGTACATTTGAATTCACTTCTACTTTAAAAAACTGCCTACTCACCTACGGGTTATTTGGTGCAATGCTGATTTTAACCAAAAATCCGATTATAGATTCGCGTTATTTATTTCTTTCTTCATTTATTTTTTATATTTTCTTTTCGCTTATAGGAAGATATGTATTTAAGCACTATATGATTAAAAAAATATCTAAAAGCAAGTTTGCAACACGAGTAGGCGTTATTTCCACATATGACAGAGCCTGTGAATTCATTCCCAAGCTCAAAGAAGATTGGACTAACAATGTAACTGCACTTGCGCTGATTGACGCTGATTTTAACGAATCCGGATTCGTACTAAAAAACGGAAAAAGTGTTTTTGAAATCAATGAAGTACCGGTAGTTGCAAATATTGAAAGCCTTATCGGCTGGATCAGAACAGCCAGCCTTGATGAAATTTACATCAATGTTGAATCAACCGATATGCTTCCTAACGCAAACGAACTTATTGAAGAACTTGAAGATATGGGAATTACGGTTAATATCAATATTCCGGCACTTGAAAAAATCGTTTCACAAAGTAAATACAATAATTTAAACTGTGTAGTTGAAAATGATTATCCTATTGCAAAATTTGCGCCTACCGTAATAAGCCCAGGCAAACTTGCATTTAAGCGTTTAGTGGATATTATCGGAGGAATTGTGGGTACAATCCTTTCTTTGCCGATAATTTTAATCGTTGCAATTCCGCTGAAGCTTGAATCAAGCGGCCCGCTTATTTTTAAGCAGCAGCGTGTAGGTAAAAACGGGCGCATATTTAATATTTATAAACTTCGTTCAATGTATGAAGATGCGGAAGAAAGAAAAAAAGTTTTGCAAGAGCAAAACCAAATGGACGGACATATGTTCAAAATGGATAACGACCCGAGAATAACAAAGGTCGGCAAATTTATAAGAAAAACAAGTATTGATGAATTACCGCAATTTTGGAATGTGCTTAAAGGTGATATGAGTTTGGTTGGAACGAGGCCACCTACCATAGATGAATTTGAAAAATACGAAAGTCACCATAAAAGAAGATTATCAATGAAACCGGGTATTACCGGCAAATGGCAGGTATCGGGCAGAAGCAATATTAAAAATTTTGAAGATGTTGTTAAACTTGACTGTGAATACATTGATGAGTGGTCGCCAATTCTTGATATTCAAATTTTGATTAAAACAGTCGGTGTTGTTTTAACACATAAAGGTGCAGAATAATAATACAGATAGGAACTTTTTATGAAAATCGCAATGTTTGGCCATAAAAGGATACCGTCACGCGAGGGCGGTGTTGAAATAGTAGTTGAAGAACTTGCAAAGCGCGAAGCCGCTTTAGGCAACGAAATTACTGTTTATAACCGACTTGGGCATCATGTATCCGGCAGTAAATTTGACAGTCAGATAAAAAGCGATGATTTAAAAAACATAAAAATCAAAACTGTTTTCACTTTTGAAAACAGCAAATTAAATGCAATAGTATACAGCATATTATCGGCAATAAAAGTAAGTTTTTCAAATTGCGATGTAGTACATATTCACGCCGAAGGCCCTGCATCTATGTCTTTTTTGCCAAAGCTATTTGGCAAAAAAGTTATAGTCACAATTCACGGGCTTGATTGGCAGAGGTCAAAGTGGGGCGGTTTTGCAACCAAATTTTTAAAGTATGGTGAAAAAAATGCCGTTAAATATGCTGATGAAATAATTGTTTTATCAAAAAATACACAAAAATATTTCAGCGATACTTACGGCAGAAAAACCGTTTACATACCAAACGCAGTTAATAAGCCGGAAATTAAAAAAGCAGAAAAAATAAAAGAGCTTTATAATTTAGATAAAAACAGCTACATACTTTTTCTCGGCAGAATTGTTCCCGAAAAGCAAGTAAGTCTTTTAGTTGAAGCTTACAATCACATTGATACAAATAAAAAGCTTGTAATCGCAGGCGGAGCAAGCCACACAAGTGATTATTTCAGCCAAGTCAAAGCTTTAGCAAAAGATAACAAAAATGTAATTTTTACAGACTTTGTTCAAGGTCAGGTGCTTGAAGAACTGTATTCAAATGCATATGTTTATGTACTGCCAAGCGACCTTGAGGGAATGCCTTTAAGCCTGCTTGAAGCTATGAGCTACTCAAACTGTTGCTTAACTTCAGACATTGCAGAGTGTACTCAAGTATGCGAGCAAAACGCAGTTTATTTTGAAAAAGGCAATCTTGACGACTTAATAAACAAACTTTTATATCTTTTGAAAAATGATAATGAAGTTCAAAAATACAAAAGCATTTCAGCAGAATTTATCTGCAAAAAATATAATTGGGATGATGTTGTAAAAAAGACATTATCGCTTTACCAAAAATAGTCGGAGTAATTATGAAAATACTGATGGTCAACAAATTTCTCTACCCTAACGGCGGGTCGGAAACATATATGTTCAAGCTTGGTGCTTACCTCAAATCAATAGGCCACGAGGTTGAATATTTCGGTATGGAACATGAGGGAAGATGTGTTTCAAACAGCCTCGGCCTTTATACCGAAACTATGGATTTTCATAATTCAAGTGCTTTTAAAAAAATCAAGCTTTCACTGAAAACGATTTATTCAAAAGAAGCGAAAGATAAAATGCTTGCAGTTCTTGAAAATTTCAAGCCGGATGTCGTTCATCTTAACAATTTCAATTTTCAACTCACCCCAAGCATTATTTATGCAGTGAAAGAAAAAGGCATTGCACTTGTTGAAACTGTGCACGACTGCCAAATCGCCTGTCCAAATCACAGAATGTACATTGAGCATAAAAGTAAAAATTGTGATGCTTGTTTAGGCGGGGATTATTTTAATTGCGCAAAAAACAAATGCGTTCATAACTCTGCTGTTCAAAGCCTTTTAGCAGCGGCAGAATCCTACATTTATCATAAAAAGAATACATACAATTTAGTTGACAGATACATTTGCCCAAGCAATTATATGAAAGAAACAATTGCAAAAGGCGGAATTGAAGAAAACAAACTAACTGTACTTCATAATTTCATTGAAAAAAATAATAAAGATTACACCTTACAAACCAATGAAAAATATGTATTGTACTTCGGCAGAATCAGTATTGAAAAAGGAATTAAAACCCTTGTAGATGTAATTAAGGAATTACCGCATATTAAATTTGTTTTTGTAGGTGACGGTCCTCTTGAAGATTATTGCAAATCAATAGGAAATTTGGAACTTGCAGGAAGAAAAAGCGGTAATGAATTAAAGCAATACATTGCAAATGCGGCATTTTCTGTTTGCCCGTCTGAATGGTATGAAAATTGCCCTATGACTATAATCGAATCTCTTTCGCTGGCAACTCCCGTAATCGGTTCTGATTTAGGAGGAATTCCAGAATTGATAAGCAACAATTATACAGGTTTAATATTTAAGCACAATGATAAAGAAGATTTAAAAAAGAAAATCTCTTATCTTTGGGAAAATGATGAAATAATAAGCAAAATGAGTAAAAACGCAATCAATTCAAGCGATAACACAATTGAAAAATACACCGAAAAACTTTTGAAGATATATGGAGAATGCGTAAAACATAATGGTTAAGTTAGTATCAAAAATCATAAGTAAAATTAAACATCGTGAATATATAATTGATGAAAATATCACTGATAACGATTTATTTTCAATTGTATTCACAAGATTTTTTATGCTCATTCGCGGTTTTTTTGCAACAATAGGATTTAAAAAAAGTGGTAAAATTTCATTTATTGGAAAAAAAGTATGTATTAAATCAAAAAGTCATATCGAGTGCGGCTCCGGTTTAACAATAAATGATAATTGCACAATAAATGCACTTTGCAAGGGCGGAATAAAAATAGGAAATAACTTTTCGCTCGGTCAAAACAGTATTATTGAATGTACCGGTGTTATCAGGGAACTCGGTGAAAGCCTTGTTATCGGCGACAATGTAGGTATTTCAGCAAATGCTTTTATTTCAGTCAGAGGTAAAGTTAAAATCGGCGATTCAACAATTTTCGGCCCCGGTGTAAGTCTGTTTTCCGAAAACCATATTTTTGAAGATAAAAGCACACCTATATATTTGCAAGGTGCAACACGCAAAGGTATTGAAATTGGAAAAGACTGCTGGATAGGTGCAAATGCAACCATACTTGACGGTGTTAAAATCGGTAACGGATGTATAGTGGCTGCCGGTGCAGTAGTAAACCACGATGTACCAAGCTATACAATAGTCGGCGGAGTACCCGCTAAAACAATAAAAAACAGATGATGGGATAATCATTATGAAAAAACTTAACGGAACAGTAATAGTTACATATCGTTGCAATGCAAGGTGCAATATGTGCAACAGATATAAAAAGCCCTCAAAACCTGAAGAAGAATTGACAATTGAAACAATAAAAAAATTACCGCCTATGTATTTCACCAACATTACAGGCGGCGAACCGTTTATTAGGGAAGATTTGGCTGATATAGTGCGCGAACTTTACAAAAAGAGTGACCGTATCGTTATTTCCACAAACGGATTTTTTACTGACAGAATCATTAAACTATGCGAGGAATTTCCGAAAGTCGGTATTCGCATTTCAATTGAAGGTTTAGAAGATACAAACAACAAAATACGCGGACTTGACGACGGATTTAACAAGGGATATACAACACTAAAAAAACTTGTGGAAATGAAACATCCCGATGTCGGCTTTGGTATGACTGTTCAAGATGCAAATGCCAAAGATTTAGTTGAGCTTTATAAACTTTCAAATGAAATGAATATGGAGTTTGCAACAGCGTCTTTGCATAATTCATTTTATTTTGTAGAAGCAAAAAATATAATAAAAGACAGACCAATGGTTGCCAAGGAATTTGAAAGCCTTATTAACGAGCTTTTAAAATCAAATTCGCCTAAAAAGTGGTTTAGAGCATACTTTAACCACGGTTTGATAAACTACATATACGGTCAAAAAAGATTACTCCCGTGCGATATGGCATTTGATACATTTTTTATTGACCCATACGGTGATGTTATGCCTTGTAACGGAACAAAAGAAAAAGAAGTTATGGGCAATCTTAACGAAACAAATTGGGATACTCTTTGGAGTGGTGAGCAGGCAGATAAAGTAAGGCAGAAAGTAAGACACTGTGACAGGCAATGCTGGATGATTGGATCTGTATCCCCTGCTATGCATAAATATATTTGGGTGCCTGCAACCTGGGTTATTAAACACAAATTCTTAAGGTACTTTAAAGACAACAAATATTCAATGTATGAAAATAAAATTTGCCGCGATTACCGTGACGGAAAAGTAACTAAAGAGGAACTTGATAAACTTTCAACCTGTGATATAAATGGCGAAATCAGCGACGGCCTTTCCGAAAAATCGAGGCAGCAGCTAATAAACAAAACAGGTGAAGAAATAGTAGACGCTGATATTAAAGCACAAAATATTAGAAAGGCTTAAATATGGAAAACACCGTTTTAAAAAAGAAAACGCGCAATTCTTCTTTTGAAATATTAAGGCTTGCCGCAATGCTTATGATTATAGTATCGCATATTTATGCCGGCTCTCAGGGCGGTGAGCAATTCAGCACTGCAAATAAAGTGATTTACATACTCACAAACTCCTTATTCGGTGCAGGATTGGGTGTAATAATATTTATGCTTTTAAGCGGATATTTTCTTATAAAATTCAGTGAGCAAAAGTTGTTTAAATTCATTTCAATGACTTGGGTTTGCTCCGTATTTTCATTGATTATAGCAATCGTTTTTTCGCTCATAACAAAAACACCTTTATTCAGCATTATCACAAAAATATCTGTTTTAAAAAGGTTCGTTCCCTTATCTACAAATGAATATTGGTATTTATCAGCTTATGTGTGCTTGTTATTGCTTTCACCTTTTATAAATAAAGCGATAAACGCAATGAGCAAAAAAAGTTTTACAATTTTAGTTTCAATTATTGTATTTTGCTTTTTCATGCTGCCAAGCATTTTGTATTTTGATATAATGGGTGATAAAGGAAAGGGACTTATCACAATGATTAGTTGCTACCTTATAGGTGCATATTTTTCTAAATACAAAATAAATTTTAAAAAGAAAACTCTCTTAACAGCTTTGAGCATTTCATATTTTATTTCAACCGTACTGAATTTTCTTTCTTCATTTTTCAGCGTGAAATTATCAAGTGGGCATGGCAGTGTCGCATATCCTTTTTCAAGGGAATGTTCAATATTCACACTTGTAATCGGAATTTCGCTTCTTCTGCTAGCATCCGGCAAAACTTTTTCAAATAAAGCGGTTAATTCCGTTTCCACAAAAACACTTTACATTTATGTTATCGGCGGTCAATTTACCGCGTTAATATCACACTTCAATATAGTTGAAAATAACCAAGACAAATTATATTTATTATTCATAGTATTTGGCTTGTCAATCGCAGTGTTTGCAGCAGCATATATTTGCGCAGTTTTACTTGAAAGGCCGATTGAACTATTAAGCAATTTACTTTATGCCATATATAACAAATTAAAGCAAGTTGCCATAAAACTTTACAATAAAAATGCAGGTTAAAAATGAAAATTTTAATTGTTAACCCTATTCTTTACACAAACGAAGATAGAAATATAAAAAAAGTTAATACAATAAAGGATACTATGATTTATGATTTATGCCTTGCGTTTAAAAACAAAGGGCATAATGTAACGCTCGCAGCTTCCGATTTATATAAACCGAAGTCAAGCGAAAATTATCCTTTTAACATTGTATGGATGAAAACAAGGTATACAAATCTTTTTCCGCCAAACACACTTCCCTATTGCCCTGAAGTTAAGAAACTTGCAAAATCAGGTAATTTTGATTTAATTATCACAAGTGAAGTTTTTTCGTTAAATTCACTTATTTTAGCTTTAAATGTGCCTAAAAAGTTAATTGTTTGGCACGAACTTGCAAAGCATAATAATATTTTTCGAGGCTATGCATCAAAATTTTGGTACGGCGTAATTGCAAAAAGTTGCTTTAAAAAACCACTTATTGTAGCAAGAAGTGAGCAGGCAAAAAAATTCATTTCAAAATACTGCAAAAATGTAAGCAATGTTATTATTGACCACGGTGTAAACACCGATAAATTTATTCCTTGCGAAAAAAAAAATAATCAATTTGCAATCAGTTCTCAGCTTATACCGAGAAAGCATATTGAAAAATCAATCAGAGCGTTTGCAAACTATTTAAAGAAATTTGACAGCAATGCAAAGCTATATATTATGGGCGAAGGCGAAGAAAAAGAAAACCTAAAAGCCCTTGCAAAAAAGCTTAATGCAGATGAAAACATAATATTTACAGGAAAGTTAAATCACAGCGATTTAATTGAAATTTTAAAAAAATCAAAAGCAATGCTTGTTTATACCGAAAAAGATAATAATATGGTATCAATAGTTGAATCAATCGCACTTGCAACACCGATTATTACAACATCTGTTCCATATAATTCAAGCTATATAAAAGCAAACGAACTCGGTATTGTTAAAGATGATTGGAATGAAGATGATTTAAACAAAATCGCCTGTGATAATAAATATATAAATAACTGTATGAATTACAGAAAGTATTTGCCTACCGAATATAAGGCGGAGCAGTTTATTTCAATTTACAACGGAGATAAAATATGAAATCAATTTGTTACATAGTGCCATATTTCGGCAAATTGCCAAGTGGTTTTCAGCTTTGGCTGATGAGCTGTAAAATGAACCCGACAATTGATTGGCTGATTTTTACCGATGATAAAACCGAATATGATTATCCAGAAAATGTAAAGGTAAATTACTGCACATTTGACGATATTAGAAAAAGATTTCAAAAACATTTTGATTTTCCGATAGTTTTAGACAGAGGCTGGAAACTTTGTGACTATAAGCTTACATATGGCGAAATGTTTGAGCCTGAACTTAAAGGCTATGACTTTTGGGGGCATTGTGATGTTGACTTAATGTGGGGAGATATAAGGAAATATTATACCGATGAAATCCTTGATAATTATGACAAAATTGGCTTTCTTGCACACTCCACATTATACAGAAACACACCCGAAGTTAACGCAAGGTATAAAACAATTGTAAACGGGTTAACTAACTATATGCAGGTATATTCAAGTTCAGACGGATTCGCATTTGATGAACCCGGAATTGAAAATATCTACAACTATCTTAACATTCCTTATTACAAAGGTGTAGATTTCGCTAATTTAACAAAATATGAAACCAAATTTCACTTAGGTTCAAAGCCAAAACAAGAGGAATATAAAAACGAACGCCAAATTTTCACTTGGGAAAACGGCAAAATCTTCAGATACTTCCTTTACAACCACAAAATTTATAAAGAGGAATATCTTTATATTCACTTTTGGTGCAGGCCTATGAGTTACAATGTAAGCGATTATTCAAAAGGGAGATACCTTATATACTCCGATGTTGTGACTGATAGAGATTTTGAAATAACCGAAAAACTTATTGAAAAATTAGGCAAAGGCAATGCCTTGGCATTTTATGCAAAAGCATTTTGGATAAACAGAAAAAAACTCACACCAAAAAGAATTATATTTAATTTGAAAAATAAATTAAGTAACAGGTAATTTATTATGATAAAACTGATTGATAAAATAAGACGAGCCATAATTCAATTTAAAATGGTATCAATAAGAAACGGCTGGAAAAAAGCAGAATTTCTTAAAAAGAAAAATATATTTCATCACATTGGTGAACATTCATTTTATCAAAGCACATATTTACCTGCTGAACCATTTCTTGTTTCTATCGGAAACAATGTTGCAATTTCTGCCGGAGTAAGACTTATCACCCACTCTGCCGCACATGTAATTTTTGATAAAGAGGATAACACCAACGAATATATTTGTAGGCATGGCAAGGTTGAAATCGGCAACAATGTATATATCGGTGCAGATGTAATTATAAATATGGGAATCACAATAGGCAACAATGTAATAATTGCAGCCGGTGCAATAGTAACTCACGATATACCGGATAACAGCGTTGTGGCAGGTGTACCTGCAAAAATAATAGGAACATACAGTGATACCAAGAAAAAGCACAAAGAGTACAGTAAAAAATATAATGAAGCAGGTCTTTATGAACCTTGCACTGTTAGGGAAATGACAGAAAAATTTCCAATTGAATTTAATGACTAAATTAGGAATCAGATTATGGTTAATTCGAGCAAACAAAAACAGTATTACTACTGGGTTGATAATACAAAGTGCATAGCTTGTATATTGGTTGTATTAGGGCATTTTTGGATGTCTATGGTGGTATCCGGCATTTCAAAAGAAAATGTAATATACGACTTCACAATTCAATCAATATACACTTTTCATGTTCCTTTGTTTTTTGTTTGCAGTGGTTTTTTATACCAAAAAACCAACCGAGTACATACAATCAAAAGCTGGAGCAAAAATGTTTTATATAAACTTTTAAATTTAGGCGTGCCCTATTTCACATTTACTTTGATTACCTTCTTGATGAAAGCAGTTTTTTCAAACAGTGTTAATAATCAAAACGGCAATATTATTCGTACATTATTTATAAGTCCAATTGCGCCGTATTGGTTTTTATATGCATTATTTTTCTTGTTTCTTGTAACACCTTGTATGAAAACAAAAAAGCAATCGGAAGTTCTTTTAGCGGTTGCATTTGCGTTAAAAATTGCAAATATTGTTTTAAGCACCAATAATGTATCGATGCCAAGTATAATAAAATATATTTTAGGTATGCTGATTTGGTTTGCAATCGGCATATTTCTGGCATTTGATGAAATTAAATTAACAAGTAAAATATGCAAAGTAATTATGGTGATTTCAGCTGTTTGCGCATTTGCAATTTGTATATTCTATTATAAAACGCCTAAAACAAATGAGCTGGTTAAATTTATTGTAGGCTTACTTTTTGTAACAGCAATAATTATTGCCTCTTATAATTTTCAAAACGATAAGTTAAATAATTTTTGCAATAAATTTTCAAAATATTTTATGCCGATATATGTAATGCATACAATCTTTGCTGCCGGTATAAGAATTGTATTGCTCAAACTTGGAATTACAAATATATTTATTCATACTGTTTTAGGATTAACATTAAGTTTTGCGGTTCCGATAATCATTTATAAAATAGCAATTAAATTGCCTTTCATTATGTTCTTTATTTCTCCCAAAGAAGCAATAAAGTCAAAGAAAACTAATCATACTGCGGAGAATTCATATGGAAAATGAAGTTTCAAAACAAACAAAAATAAAATCAAATAAAAAGCGCGTAAATATTTTTTGTGTGGGTTATATTTTAGTAGTATTTTTACTGATATTTTTTGAAGTTAAATCAAACGGAAGCTATTTAGATGAAATAATAGGCTTAACTTCAGCAGGCTACTTATTATTTTACAGAAAAAATATTCAACGATATGATATTATCACAATCATCATACTTTTTGCAGTAGCAGTTTTAGGTGTAATATCCAACTTAGTAAGCGGACTTACACATAATTGGTTTTCGATTTGCATAGATTTAGTATCTGAAACCAAACTGCTTTTTGCATATTTTGCTGTAAAATATATGTTCAAGGTGGAAGAGAAGCAAAAAATAGTAAATAACTTACTCCCTTTCGCAAAGATTTATACAATACTTTCTTTTATTTTTTCAGTCATTTCACTTTTTGCCGATATTGGTATGACAGGCGGTGAAAGATACGGAGTTAAAGGTTTTAAATTTTTCTTTACATTCCAGCTTCAATACATAGCGGTTTATATGCTGGTATTTGCAATACTTGTATTTACAAACAAAATGGCTACAACAACCAGATATTTCTATTACACCATAGGTCTTATAAGCTTACTTTCGGCAACGAAATCGCCGGCAATTATGTTTACAATAATTTTTATAGGACTTAGCATATACTTTAAAAAGCATGATAAAATAAAAATTTGGACAATACTTATAGGTGCCGTAGTCATTGTATTAGCAGGCCGCTTCCAAATTGAAACATATTTGATTGATAAGGATTCACCAAGACGAATTTTCTTTGAATACTCATTCAAAACAGCAAATGAATATTTCCCTCTCGGTTCAGGCTTTGCAACATACGGCTCTGACCAAGCGGCAAGAAATTATTCACAGCTTTACTATCTTTACGGTTTTGATAAAATAGCAGGATTGACACCCGATAATCCGGCGTTCAGCAGTGATACATTCTGGCCTATGGCAATAGGTCAATTCGGCTGGATAGGTTCAATAATGTATTTCATTGTATATTTAAGAGTTTTCTTTTCAATGACAAAAGTAAAAACAACTCCTCAAAAAAAGGCCTACTTATATGCGGCATATTTACAACACATTATAAATGCTATCGGTTCTGCAATACTTTCAAGTTCTGCCGGAATGATTGGATTTTTAAGTATTGCTTTAGTATCACAGTTAGCTCAAGATAGCAGTTCGCAAAACAAGCGACTTAAAGTTCGCTTTTAAACTTAAGGATAAACTATGAAAAGCAAGTACAAATACCTATTCAAAAATGTAGGGCTTTTAACGCTTAGTAACTTTGGCGGAAAAATTTTAACTTTTCTTTTAATTCCGCTTTATACTAAATATTTAACTACAAGTGAATACGGAATTTATGATTTATATGTTACTACTGTATCTCTTTTAGTACCTATTTTATCTGTATGCGTATTAGATGCTGTATTGCGCTTTTCACTTGATAAAAACAGTAATAAATGCGATATATTTACCGTAGGTTTCAGAAATATGGTAAAATCCATTGTGTTTTTTTCCATACTTATTTTGATAAACTATGTGTTTAACATTTTTCCGCAATTAAATGAATATCCGATTTATTTGCTTCTTTATTTTGCAGGCGAAAGATTTTATATTTATTTTTCAAATATTGCAAAGGGGCTTGATAAGGTAAAAGAATATGCAATTTGCGGATTTATAAATTGTATAATGACACTTTTACTTAATATTCTGTTTCTTACTGTTTTCCATTTAGGCATTAACGGATATTTCATAGCAAATATTCTCGCCTTTTTTATTGCAGGTTTGTATTTAATGTTTAAGGTGAAAATTTGGAAATATCTCAAACTTCATCTTAATAATAAAAACCAAAAACACATAATGATAAATTACAGCAAGCACTTGGTGTTCAACAGTATTTCTTGGTGGATAAACAACTCGCTTGACCGTTACATTATAATCTGGCTTTTAGGCACAAGCGAAAATGGCATTTACTCAGTAGCTTATAAAATTCCTACAATAATCAATGTCGTTCAGGCAATTTTTAATCAAGCTTGGACTTTATCGGCTGTAAAAGAATTTGATAATAAAAAAGGGGACTTTTATTCTAATACATATAAAGCTTACAATTTAGTTCTTGCTTTTGCCTGCTCTATACTCATAATATTTGACCAACTGATTGCAAAACTCATCTATTCAAATGACTTTTACATTGCTTGGAAGTATGTTCCTTTTTTGCTTATTTCTGCAATGTTTGCTGCTTTAAATGCATTTCTTGACAGTATTTTCGCTGCCAATATGGATTCAAAACATGTTGCGAAAGCAACAATTACGGGTGCAATAATCAATGCAGTTTTAAACATAGTTCTTATTCATTTTATCGGCACTGTCGGTGCTGCAATCGCAACAATGGTATCATATTTCTGTATGTGGATAATTAAACATATCAAAATATCAAAGGTTGTTGAACTCGGTTCAAATATGGCAAAAGTATTTTCAACATATGCAATACTTTTAGCACAGGCAGTTATTATTTTTGCAGTTCAAAATATTTGGTTAAAGCACATAGTTGCTATTTTGTTACTTGCAATCTTAACACTTATGAATATTCGCGAAATTAAGATTATAGCAAATAAAGCCAAGTTGGTTTTAAAAAGTAAGCTTTCTAAAAGTGAGGGATAATAAATATGTTAAGAGAAAAAATCGAAGTAGTACTTTCAAAATTATTAACACCGATTGCATATTTATTTCCCATTCATACAAACAGGATTATTTTTAAAAGCTTTGATTTAAAATATACCTGTAATCCAAAATATTTATGTGAATATCTAAATAACAAGCACAACGGTGAATTTGAACTGATTTATGTAACAGCAAATTCAAATACTAAATCTTTACTTAATGAAAAAGGCATAAAAACCTGCAAAATAAAATCATTAAAATATCATTACTTCCTGTTTACTTCAAAATTCATTATTGTTAATCACGCATATCCGCAGTATCTCCCAAAAAAGAAAAATCAAATTGCTATATTTACAGACCACGGAATTGATTTGTTCAAATATTTAAAAAATCAATCGCTTGAAAATAAAAACTTTGAAATAAGGCAATATAAAAAGATAGATAAATTTCTGTTTTCTTCTGAATTAGATGCTTCAAATGGAAAGAAAAAATTTTGTTGCGATGAAGGCAGAATACTTTATTCAGGGTTACCGCGCATCTCCCTATTTTTTGACAAAGATTTTAAATGCGAAATTGATTACAAGGAAATTTTAAATATTCCGAAAAATAAAAAAACGATTTTATATGCACCAACATTTAGAAAAGACCACGACAAGAAATTTTTAGAAAAAGATTTTAAAAAAATAATTTCCGCGTGCGAAAAAAGATTTGGCGGTGAATTTGTACTTTTAAACCGTGACCATAATTTCACTTTAAAAAATGACGGAAAAAAATATAACGCCGATAAAATATATGAATGTAATACAATTGAGGATGTGCAAATTTTATTATACTCGTGTGATGTTATAATTACCGACTACTCATCTCTTATGTGGGATGCAGCGTTTTCTAAACATCCTTGTTTTTTGTATATATATGATATTGACGATTACCTAAAAACTTGGGGCTTTCACACCGATTTCAACAAATTGCCATACCCTTATGCAAAAACAATTGATGATTTTTGCAACAAAATACTAAACTTTGATAATGAAAAATATAAACAAGATTTACAAAGCTTTTTTGATTATGTAAAACTTCGTGAAAACGGAACTGCGTGCGAGCAGATTTATAACTATATGAAAAGTACATTAAAATAATGGTGAAAAATATGATAAGTGTAATTGTACCTGTTTACAATGCAGAGAAATTTATTGACAGATGCATAAAAAGTATATTAAACCAAAATTACAATGATTTTGAAATAATACTTGTTGATGACGGTTCGCCGGACAATTGCCCCAAAATCTGCGATGAATGGGCTGAAAAAGATGAAAGAATAAAAGTCATTCACAAAATAAATGGCGGTGTATCATCGGCAAGAAATGCCGGTTTAAAAGTTGCAAAAGGCGAATTTGTAACATTTGTTGACAGCGATGATACCCTTTATGACTGCGCACTGCTCAATATGAATAATCTTATGGACAGTGAAACGGACTTTGTCATTTGCTCACACAACGATGTGAAAATTGAAAATGTTTTAGTAAAGCCTTACATTGAAAATGTAAAAACTTATACCGCAAATGAAATCAAAACAGATAAATTCATTGAATTTGATGAAACTGTTTGGTGGCCATGGGGCAAATTATTCAGAATGAGCATTATCAAAAAGAATAATTTGGAATTCGATACTAACATTTCTTTTGGTGAAGACCATATTTTTAATCTTCTATATGCAAAACACATTGATAAAAATGTAGTAATTTCCGATATTGTGGCTTACAATTATTACACCTTTACTATGGGTTTATGCTCAAAGATATATCCTAATTACCACGAAATACAGAAATACATATTAGACAGGCTGTTTGAATTTTTTGATACTCCACCTAAAAAATATAAAGATTATTTTTCACTTGCATACTTTACAGGTGTTATTGATTACTATCTTTACTCATACAGCTTTAATAAATCAATAAAATATATTTCACAAACTTTGGATGTATTTAAAAGTTGCATTAACGATGAATTGATAAGCACTTGCTTTACAAAAAAGCAAATTGAGTTACTGAAAGCCGGTAAAACAAAGCGATTTGCTCTTTCATATTTATTAAATAACCCGGATAAAACCATTATAAGAAAAGCCAAAATCAACGGTAAAAAAGTGCTTGAAAAAGCACTTGATGTTTTAAAAAAATAATCTTGCAAAATAAAAGCAAAGCGTGTTATGATCTGCCCGAATTGTGCAGACAGTACAAATAGAGCCTGCTTGATGCAATAAATTAGATTTTAAGCAACATACTGATTTCTTTTTCATAAACACTTATGTTTCGATAACTTCTTGGCATTAAAAATCCCTCTTGATGTTTATTCTACATCAAGAGGGATTTTATATTGTCCGTTTTTACGAACCTATTTTAAAAAAATCAAGCCAAGCTTTTAACTCTACTTTGCTATAAAATAGAATTCTACACCGTTTTCTTTATTTTCAAAGCCATACTTAAAATTATGAAGTTCAAGTATCTGCCTGCAAATTGCAAGCCCCATACCGGATGAATTTTCATCCCTGCTTCGTGACATATCGCCTTTATAAAGAAGTTCCCACAGTTCTTTACCTTCCTCTTTTGAAATGTTTTCACCTTTGTTATAAATTCCAAGTTTAAACTTTTTGCCTTTTCTTGTAAGGCTGACTTTTATAACAGTTTTAGGTATTGCAAACTTAACCGCATTTGAAAGGAAATTGTCTATTACCAGGCCGATAAGCTCATCATTACATTTAACAGAGCATTTTTCAACTGCTAAATTTTCAATTCCGACATCTTTTGAAGCCGCAAGAGGTCGATATTTTTCAATCTCTTTTTTAACAATTCTGTCAAGGTCACATGCTTTTTTATCAATATCCGTATTCATTGTAAGCGAATTATACTGCAAGAGATTTTTGACAAGCTTATTCATCCTGATTGATTCTTCATAAATCGATTTTACATACTCGTCATTTTTGTCTTCATTTACTTTTTCCATAACAAGCTCGCAGCGATTTTGAATAATTGCAAGCGGTGTTTTAAGCTCGTGTGCCGCAGCATTTGAAAATGAATACCTTGCATATTTCATCTGCTCTTTTTTCACAATGCTGTACGAAACTGCAAGCGAAATAACGAGTGCCACCGTAAACACGCATGACAATCCTGTTGCCCATCTTGTAAAGCGGAAATCTTCAATAACATTTTTGAAAAGATTAGCTGCAGTATAAGTTATCACATAATAAGCGTTTTCATCTTCCGTACCAACAACTCTAACTTGCTTTACAATATATCTGCCATTTTCAATAAATACTTCGTCGGTATAATCTATTGCACTTCCCCACGGGTCCGACTTATTTTCTTTACATTCGGCTTTAGGCACCTTGCCGTCTTTGAATTTCTTGTCGATAAAATCATAATCTTTTTTTTGAAAATCAGTCGAATGTGCCTTATACAAATCCATTTCAAAATATTTTGAAATACAGCTGATTTCACCTGTAGGCTTGGTATTGGTAAAGGTAAAACTTTCACCGTCCGTGCCATCAGGCAAAATTCTATACACAAGCGAACACGGAATTACCTTATCTCCGTCAATTGCATACTTAAAGGTTGAGTAGTTAGAAGAATACTTGTTATCCATTTGTGCAAGCTGTTCAATCTGTTTTTCTGACAAATATTCATCAAGATTGACTACTCCATATTTAAGTGACGGACTGTATTGGAACATAATTTGGTTTGAAGTTTGTGCAAGTAGATTTTCACCTGTTTCGTCATAAACATAATATTTAGTAGGATACAATGGAAGACTTTGGTTAGTAACACTTACAAAATTTTCTAAGTTTTCATACGAATTGTTATTGAATTCTTCAGCAGATGTACTTGCTTCGTCATAAATATTTGCTTTAACCGTATCTTTCATATTGCCGTACAAAACAGCCATTGATGAAAAATACAAAACCAAAACAACAACAGTTACGATTGACAAAACTTTTCTTGTTTTTTTCATAAATCATACCTCCCTAAAGGAGTAGCCGGTGTTTATTATTGTTTTAATACATTCTGCTTTTTCACCCAGTGCTTTGCGAATACGCTTAATATGTGTGTCGACAACCCTATCGTCACCGTCAAAATCATATCCCCAAGCAAAAGTTAAAATCAACTCACGATTTAAAACAATATTTTTGTTTTCCATAAGGTAGCAGAGAATTTTAAAATCCTTTGATGAAAGTTTGATTTCATTTTCACCGACATAAGCTCTTTTGCACGATAAATCAAGAGCCACACCGGATACTTTAAGCCAATTTGCACTATCTATTCCCTTGTAGCGTTTTATAAGTGAATTACATTTTTCATAAAGAACGGACAGCGGAAAAGGCTTAACAACATAATCATCGCACCCACATTCAAAGCCTTTCAGGAAATCAGCCTCCTGCCCCTTTGCAGTTAAAAACAAAACGGGCAAATTACTTGCTCTTCTTACAGCTCTGCAAGCATCAAATCCATCCACTTTCGGCATCATAACATCAAGTATTACTAAATCAAAAGAATTTTCATAAAACAGCTCAAGCGCGCTTTCACCATCGGTTGCCGTTTTCACCGAATATCCTTTCGCTTCAAGATAGTCCTTAATGCTTTCCCTTATTGCTTTTTCATCGTCTGCTACTAATACAGAAAACATTCAGCCACTCCCTTTCAGCTATAAGATATAATACCTATGTGTACTTCGCGTGTCATTTAACCAAAATAAATGAAGAATAAATATTTTCAATATCTTTATCGGTTAACTTCATAGGAAAATTTTGAAGTCTGGCGGTATTAACGCCGTGAATTGTTTCTTCAAATTCAGCTTTTGTCATAGTCAAATCCTCAAGCAAGCCAAGGTCTTTTAAAAAATCAATAAAACCTGCATAATCAAATCCCGTAATTTCAGTTGTTTCATTCATAAGCGATTTAAGCTTATCACCTGAATTTGCCATATATTTCCAAATATAAGCAAGCGATACAGCCACCGCTCTTCCGTGATAAAATCCTTTTAACTTATGAAGCTTATAGCTAAATGCGTGCGGCGCAGTAGTTCTTGCAAGATTGATTGCTTTTCCTGCCAGCATACTGCATTCAAGCATAGGCTCAAATGTTTTTTCATCATTTTCAAGATATTTCACAAAATTATTATTAAAAAGAGAAAGTGCCTTTTTGCTGTACTGCCTGCTTTCATCATTTGCATCTATTGACCAATAAGCTTCAACGCTGTGGCAAAATGCATCAAGCGAAGTGGCTACCTTTTGCTCATAAGGTAACGATTTAAGTGTCGTATAATCAAATATTTGATAATCGGGAATAATATCCCAATCACTTACAGAAGCTTTATCCTTATTGTTATATAAAACTGAAAAGCGGGTAACTTCCGCTCCCGTTCCGGCAGTGGTAGGCACCGCTAAAATTTTAAAATCAAGCTTTGAATAATACTTAATACCTTTCGCGGTATCAATAGCACTTCCACCACCGACGGCAACAACAAAGTCGCAGGCATTAGACTTGAAAGCCTCTATCCCCTTTTGCACCGAGCTTACTTCCGGGCAAGGCTCAAATGAAGTAAACGCAACGCTTTTGATTTTTATTTCATCAAGTGCCTTGCGATAGCCATACCTGTCATATTCACCGGAGCAAACAAAAAGTACCTTTTGTGCCTTGATTTTAAGCATTATATTTTTAAATTCTTTAATAAATTTTTCATTATTATAATTCATTTCGCACCTTCCAAAAATTGATACTTTAATTTTAACATATACAGGCAAAAAAATAAACCTTTCCTCAAGCAGAAAGGTTTATTTTTGGTTTTATCTTATTTTGCCAAACTGCCGACAAGCATCATATAATCACCGATTTGCACACCAAATTCCGGCGCGCCCTCCATTATAAGCTGCTTGTTTGCTGTCATTTGGAACATATCGCCTGTACCGAGCAAAATTTTAAGAGCAGAAGTTGCACAGTCAAATTTCATACAGAAAAATGGCTTTGAACGCTTATATTCGCCCCTGCCGGCTCTTGATTTGCCTGCTTTAACACGCATATATGCAGTACATTCAGGATGCCCCTCAACTGCCCACTGATAGCAACGGTCAGGGCTTTTAAGCGCCCAATCATGCACCTGCGGATGACCCATTTTATTAAGCTGCGATATACCAGAAGAAAGCAAGTAAAAATACAGCTTGCAAAGAAGCAGTGAAAGTTCTTCGTCATTTTCCGGCGGTTCAGCAATGCTTAAAAGTGAAGACATTTTTAAAAGCACAGCCATAAACTTTGTGAATTTACCAAATGACTTAATCTTCATTTTCGGAAGTGAAGTCATTTTACCTTTCATAAATTCATTCATTTTCTCCATAGAAGAAAATGCAAGTTCGGCATCAATTTTTTCTTGACCGAGATATTCGCCGAGTTTAACACTCCATTCACCGTTTTCAACAATAAAATGGACCGCCTCTTTATCCTCTGCGTTTACTTTAGCTGAAACTTGGTAAATAGCGTTTACGCCCTCAAATTTCTTTTTAAGTTCAGGTACATCTGTGGCAATGGTTTTCATAAGCGGCAATGCCGCTGCCATAAATATTTTATTGGTATAGCGAGTTTCGTCACTTGCCATAAAGATACACTCCTTTCAATTTCAAAATAATGATACGGCAACAAATTAGAATTCGTCGTCCCACGCATCATCAGCTTCAAAATCTGCGTGCATCATTTCGCCGATAGCTTCGCTGATACCGTTTGCATCAATACCTGCCATGGCAAGAAGGTCTTCCTGCAAGCCGATAGTTGAAAAAGCATTTTGGTGGCCGAGCATTTTGAATGCACAAGCCTTACCGCTTTTTGCCACTACTTCTGCAACTGCCGAGCCTAAACCGCCCATAACTTCGTGGTCCTCAACAGTAATAATTCTTCTTGTATCCATAATTGCAGCCATTACAGCTTCTTCATCAATCGGCTTAATGGTGTGCATATTAAGAACTCTTACTTTCAAGCCTGCATCAGCTTCCATCATACGAGCCGCCTGCATAGCTTCAAACACACAAGAGCCACAAGCGATAACTGTAATATCAGTACCGTCATTCATAAGTGTGGCTTTATTCCATTCAAACTTGCAATCATTAGGTGATTTGTAAATAACCTGGTCAAAACCGCGGTTAATTCTGATATAAACCGGGCCGGGAATATCATAAGCAGCCTTTACTGCGTGATAAGTTTCAGAACCGTCACAAGGGCAAATAACCGTCATATTAGGCAAAACACGCATACAAGCCATATCAATAAGTGAATGGTGTGTTGAACCTGCCTGGCCAAACGAAGTACCAGCGTGTGTTGCAATAATTTTTACAGGAACATTTTGATAGCAAATATCTGTATGTACCTGGTCGAGAGAACGAGCAGAAGCAAAAATTGCAAATGTAGAAGCAAAAGGAACAAGTCCGTTTTTAGCCATACCTGCTGCTACGCCGAAAAGATTTTGTTCCGCAATACCCACATTAAAAAATCTATCAGGGAATTTTTCTCCGAACATACCGATTTTAGTTGATTTTGCAAGGTCAGCAGTAAGGGCAACAACATCCTTATGCTCCTCACCAAGCTCACAAAGTGCAATACCGTAACATTCAGCAGTTGAAAGTTTTGTGGTATCAGTCATTGTATATGTCATTCCAGCCATTGCTTACGCCTCCTTCTCTGCTCTTTCACAGCGTTCTTTATAATATGCATCAAGGCTTGCATAAGCCTGCTTGGTTTTTTCTTCATCAAGTGAGCCATAATGCCACAAGTAATTATCTTTCATAAAGTCAACACCTTCACCCTTGAAAGTATCCATTACAATAGCAGTTGGCTTATCGCCACCGTTTTGATGATTTTTAACAGCGCTTTCAATAGCATCATTAAGTTCTTTAAAATTATGACCGTCAACACGGATAACATTAAAGCCAAATGCTTCAAACTTCTTGTCAACAGGTTCAACTTTCATTTCATCATCAACCCTGCCGTCAATCATACATTTGTTAACATCGGCAAGAACAACTACATTTGAAAGCTTGAACTGTGCCGCACTCATTGCAGCCTCCCAATTTGAACCTTCGTTAAGTTCACCGTCACCGGTTAAAACATAGTTCATATAATCAATACCGTTAACTCTGCCTGCAAGTGCAAAGCCGACAGCAAGTGAAAGCCCGTGGCCGAGCGAACCTGTTGAGCAGTCAATACCCTTAACCTTATTGCAATCAAGATGCATTCCGATTTTAGCACCGGTAAGGTTAAAAATCTTAAGTTCATCAATAGGCATAAAGCCATAATCGCAAATAACAGGTGCATATCCTACTGCTGCGTGACCTTTTGAAAGAACAAAACGGTCCCTATCAGGAAGTTCGGGATTATTAACATCAAGCTTCATAAAACGGTGATACAAAATAGTCATTGCATCCATAGCGCTGAGCGCACCGCCCAAATGGCCCGAACCGCCCCAAATAGCTGTTTGGATAGTCAGTCTTCTTAATTCGTCAGCCTTTTTTTCAAGGCGCAGCCATTCTTCTTTATCAAATGGCTTGTAATTAGCTGGCATAAATTACCCCTCCAAATATATAAATTTTCCAATTACATTTAATTATTTAATAAGTCCCGGCATTTCAGGATGCCTTTTTGCAACTACTGAAAATGCATCTTCTGCAATATCAATTGCAAGTTTAATATCATCATCGGTTACAGCCGCATTCATAAAGTGATTATGATGTGACGCAAGGAAGAGTCCCCTTGATACACATTCGGCAATCCATTCTTGGTGAAGCATAAGGCTGTCATCATTAGCAATTCGCAAATAGAAAAGTGCCGGCTCACCCGAAACCACAAGATTAAAACCGTGCTGTTTACCTGCTTCTTTAAATCCGTTTGTAAGTTTTGTACCCATTTCCCTAAACATTTTAGGTGTATCGAGCTTTTTCATCTTCGGTATACAAGCAAGGCAAGCGGCAAAAGGCTCCGCACTCATCCAATATGAACCTGTGTATACAACGGAAGAAGCTGTGTTTTTCATATGCTCACCACCGCAAACAGCTGACATATTATAGCCGTTTGCAAGTGCTTTACAAAAGCAGATAAGGTCTGCTTTAAAGCCATAATAATGGTCTGAACCGGCAATATCAAGGCGGAAGCCGGTGCGAACATCATCAATAATAAGTACCATTCCGTGATCATCACAGAACTTGCGTACTTTTGCCCATTGCTCTTTAGTAGCACACACATTATCAAAGAAGTTACCGTGGTCATACGGCTGAGCAATAAGTCCTGCAACATCACCGCCGCAAGCATCATATGCTTCCTGCATAGCATCCATATCAAACCAAGGAACTACAATGTTGTTTTCAACTTCTTCAGGAAGAATGCCCGGATAGTCAATCTTTTGTGCCCACTGGAAATCGCCGTGATAATATCCTTTAAAGAACATCATTTTCTTTTTACCTGTATGCGCCCTTGCACACATTACGCTGAATGTTGTTGCATCAGAACCGTTTTTCATAAAGAATGCCCAATCGGCACAATTTACGGTATCTTTAAGAAGCTCGGCACATTCTACCATTTTGTAAGACGGTGAAGTTGTGCAGTTTCCTGTTTTAAGTTGTTCCATAGCAGCCTTATCAACATCATCATCGCAATATCCCAAAACATTAGGACCGTAAGCACACATAAAATCAAGGTATTTATTACCGTCAACATCCCAAAAATATGTACCTTTTGCGTGGTCAGACATAAGCGGCCACTTTGTTATAGGTAAGAAAAGCCCTTCCGAAGGGCCGAGATGGCCATATACACCCGATGGAATAGCAGCTAAAGCCCTGTTAAACCATTCCTGTGATTTTTCGTGTTTATATTCAGGAAATTTACTCATTTGCAATCCTCCTTAACCTAAATAAACAGCTACTCTGTCAAGTATACGGTTGACATTATCAATCATATTTATCATACCGCTCATATAAATATTGCCCGCGCAAAGCTCAGCCATAGTTGATGCTGTTCCGTTAAACAGAGCATTTGCAAGGTCAATAGTTTTAAATTCCATAATAGCACGCGGAGTATCAGGCTTTTCCTTAATAGTTTCAAACTTATGGTCACGAATCCGAAGAGTTGCATAGCAAACATCTGTGATTCCCATTTGAATATCCCCGTCAACAGTGTAAAATGCCGAATGCTGTGCCACACTGTCGTGATTTGCAAGTGCCGAAAGTGCACCGGCTATTGTATAAAAAGTAAGAACTGTTGATTCTTCAAAAAAACTTCTGTTTTTCAAGTCGTCCTCACTTGGCATTAAAATTTTAGTTAATCTGTCAGTAAGCTTGGTAAAAGGGCCAAGCAAGAATGAAAGCACCTGTGGCACATTTTTTGTAGGCATACCCGGCTTTCCGCTATCAATAAGAGCATTAAATTTTTCAGGGCTTGCAAAATTCATTTTGCAGGTACAGCCATAGTTTCCCTCACTGATTGTGCAACCGTCTTGCGAAAAATGAAATGTACAGCATGGGCCGTTTGCTACATCAAAGCAAAGTGATACCGGCTTTTTAATTGATTTAATAATTGCCTTTGCTTCATCATCAATTTCACAAAGATTTTCAAGGCAAGCAAGAACGCCATACATATTTACATAAGCCATTGCTTTTGCTTCTTTCAAAATAATTCCTCCTTAACAATAGAATTCGTTTACCTATAAATAGGTATAACAATTACACATTATAATAAATCACACAGTTGATTATAACATATTTATAAACTTTTGGCAATATTAAACAAAAAATAAAGCAGACGATTTCACAACCGCCTGCTTTATCAGTATTATTACTTATTTAGTTTTGACACTCTTAACCTTTGACCAAGAAGAATATACTTTTTTACCGTTTGCAATTTTATATGTACGAACTCTTACATAATATTTTTTCTTTGCCTTAAGCTTTTTAACGGTAGTCTTTGTAGTTTTCTGTTTTTTAACAGTTACGGTTTTCTTGTTCTTCTTGAATTTCTTATTGGTTGCGACTTGAACTTGATAGCCCTTTACACCGCTTACCTTTTTCCAAGTAACTGAAATTGCTTTCTTCGCACCTTTAACTTTCTTAATTGAAGTCTTTTTAGGTGCTTTGATTTTGGCAACTGCTGTTTGAGAAGTTGATGTTGTAGTTGTTGTGGTGATATTATTTGCAGGTGCAGTTGTTGTGGTAGTAGTTAAAGCATCTTTAGTTTCTTTAACTTTTAATGCTTCATAGAATTTTGTAAGTCCTGTGAAAATATCAGCTGTGGCTAAAGCATTTTCATCACCACCGGCGGTATAAGCATATGCACCCTTAACATCTTTGCATTCAAAACTATTTACTATTTCATTATAAATCTTTTGTGCTTTATCAAAATTATTCACAGCAGAATATGCAGCAAGAGCAAGACCAGTTGAATTACCGCTAATTACAGGGTCTTCAAGTTCTTTAGTGTTATAATTATAAACCTTATCCAAGTTATAAAGATAACCGCCGTCAGCTTTATATGATTCCATACAATTTAATGTATCATCAATAACAGACTTATATTTATTTGAATAAGGTGCAAGTGCAACAACAAGCTGTGCATCACTGTCTGTACTGGTATAATAAGTTGAGCCTGTACCAAATTCATAGTAATTATTTAACAAGAAATTTTGTGCTGTTTTAAGAGTATCGGCAAGTCCGTATTTTTCAGCAACAGCAAAAATTGAAGAGAAAAGATATTGATTTTCATGATCTTTATTAAGTTTAACATTCTTGAAATTTTCAACAAGGTTAATGCCTTCAAAATTTTTAACATCAAAGCCGAAATAATCAAGCGCAATGATTACATTTGCATAAATGCCTGCCGACTCGCCTTTAATAGGAGCCCAGCCATTATTTTCGTCATACCCTACAACCGCAACAATCTTGCCGCTGTTTGACTCTAAATTTTCCTTAACGCTCTTTGTAAATTCATCCTTATAGTCATTTACATCAATGCCTGCATTGATGTAAGCAACAAGATTTTTTACATTGTTTACAGAGAAATCCTCTTTCTTTTCAGATAAAAGATAGATTGCCGTATCGTTAAGCTTCTTTTTAATATCTCCACTTGTAACCTTACTGTCAGCCATCGCATAAACGCTTGTAAAAAGTGAAGTAATTGCAATGCAAAGTGCAACAGCAACAGAAATTATTTTTTTCATATTTATTAACCTCCTAATATGAAATTATTTATTATATGAACAGGTGTATGAAAATACAACCTTATCACCGTCTTTTAGTTTGGTGGAATCACAGCTTACATTTGGCTTTTTACCATTAACATAGTATAACCAGCCGCTCTCCCCACCACAATCAAATTCATCAAGATTATTTATACCTGATATATAAACGCTATAAATAGTCGTTTTTGCATTATAAGGAATTTTATTATCATTACAGGCTTTTTTCAACAAATCATAAACCGTAGCTTTGCCGTTGAAAGTGGCTTCGTATTCACTCAAAATAATACCGTTTTTAGGTACATATGCTTCGTGCCCCGATTTTAAATCATCCATGTTATCAAGTATTGACTTACATTCGATAGTAATTGTACAAGTTTTTTTAGATGAGCTAGTAGAAGTGATTTTTGCAGTAGGCTTATCAGCATGTAAATGAGTTGCGGTTGCAGCTGCTGCATATGCATCTGTTGAGCTTGTAGTTACAGCCGATGATTTTGATTTGTTATTTTTGTTATTTTTGTTATTTTTGTTTTTCTTTGATTTCTTAACCTTTTTTGCAGTAGTTACTTCTTTATTTCCCGTTTTGCCTTTTTGGGTAGTTTCGTTATTTTTCTGACTGCTCGGTTTAGTTTCTTTTTTGTTTTGCTTAGTAGTTTTTTTCTTTTCTTTTACGGTGGTATCTGTAACTTCTTTATTATCGGTTGTTACTTCATCAATTTCGTCATCCTGCAAAGCGGTAGTCATTTCAGTTATTTGTGTTGAATTATCTGTCACACTTTTCTGAAAATCATTGCTGTTTGAACAGGCGCAAAGCATGGCAATGCTCATAATCACTGCCAAAACAACGCCTATATTTTTTCGCATAAAAAAATCCTCCATCTTTTCAGACAGAGGAAAGCACGCACCTTTAGTACGGAATTTAACTCCATTGCTTTCCCTTGCCCAAAAGCAGAATTAAAATGTGTGGCAGGTCTCCCGACTTATGATATAGCATAGCTTGAAAAACCGCCTTCTCAGTTTCCCAATGGCAAATGATTTTTCTTCATCAAATACGGTAATGGCTGTTGCTCAGGATTCTTACCTGATTCCCTTTTAATTTCTCGCAAGGAGAAAACCATCATATAAAATTAAATTGCAATTATTTTTCGTAAATACTCTTTTTAAGTACACCTATATACGGCAAGTTACGATAATATTGGTCATAATCAAGCCCATAGCCTACAACAAATGCGTCCGGCACATCCACGCCTACATAATCCGCTTTAATATCTGCTGTTCGCCTTGCCGGTTTATCGAGAAGTGTAACAACACCGATAGATTCAGGATTGCGTTTTGAAAGCATATCGTGAATATATTTAAGTGTATTTCCCGTATCAAGAATATCTTCAACAAGTAAAACATCAAAACCCGTTAAATCATCAGCAATATCTTTAATAATTTGAATATTGCCGCTTGATACAGTACCTGCACCATAACTTGAAGCTTGAATAAAATCAATATTACACGGTAAATCAATATATCTTGTAAGGTCGGTAAAGAAGTAAACAGAACCTTTAAGTACACCTACAAGCAAAAGTTTTTTACCCTCATAGTCTTTAGTGATTTGCTTTGCCAAGCGGTGAGCAATAGCGTTTAATTCTTCTTCTGTAACAAGTATTTTTTCAACATCCTGATGCATGGTAATACCTCTCTGCTTTTCATTACCGTTAGAGTATAACACTCTTTTAAATACTTGTAAAGTAAAAATTAAAACAGTTATAAAACGCATTGCTCTTTTCGAGCCTCGTTTCTTATAAAAAACAAAAAGCACCATAGAAATGGTGCCCGCCGCAATACATTACTTTACTCAATACAAAATCTAATTTATGCACTATGACGAGGCTCGCCCATCGAAAGCTAAAGCTTTCTTCGGCACGCACCCGAGCACCGCAACAGTCCACCGGACTGTTGCTATCCTGACGGATTGCTCTTTTCGAGCCTCGTTTCTTATAAAAAAACAAAAAGCACCATAGAAATGGTGCCTTTTGTTTTGGAGCG